>LSPZ01000002.1_pt1 | contig 252037 bp, 228 predicted proteins | sample 651281 | NCBI WGS metagenome assembly LSPZ01 (sample SAMN04438313, study PRJNA306036) | termite gut metagenome | isolation source: viral DNA filtered from gut of termites from termite colony 2 | host: Coptotermes formosanus | place: USA: New Orleans, Hayne Blvd. | collected 2013-06-18
TCAGCGTCGACGCGAGTGGAACGTTTTTAGTTATAGACAATGATGGAGAAAATGAAGCAAGGCCCGTGAATAGGCGCTTTATCGTATGGAAACGTACTGCTTAACTACATATTTAATACGTGGCCCAATGGGCCACGTATATATAGTTATATTAAGCAGTTCTTTTCCACACGATGAAACGTCTATTTTTAGGTCTTGATTCAGTTGCGTTTCCATTAGCTTGTATCGAGAGCCCGTTAGTAGAGCTACTATTTACGCTGATAGACTGTGCTACACAGTCTATCAGCGTCGACGCGAGTGGAACGTTTTTAGTTATAGACAATGATGGAGAAAATGAAGCAAGGCCCGTGAATAGGCGCTTTATCGTATGGAAACGTACTGCTTAACTACATATTTAATACGTGGCCCATTGGGCCACGTATATATAGTTATATTAAGCAGTTCTTTTCCACACGATGAAACGTCTATTTTTAGGTCTTGATTCAGTTGCGTTTCCATTAGCTTGTATCGAGAGCCCGTTAGTAGAGTTACTATTTACGCTGATAGACTGTGTAGCTGCGCTGAGATAGGAGGCAGGGTCCATGGAGAAGTGTATGTTTGCTCCGGAATCTACACCGCCGGATTGGCCATCAGATGAATTAAACGAAGTTTCGCTGAATACTCCTGATTTGCTTGGTCCGTTTCCAATGTATGTTTCCAACTGTACTTTAGATACACTTCCACTAGCTGTGCTCCCCGAATGTGAATGCGCCGAAGTTGTCACTCCGTGACTGTGTCCCGGATCTGTCACACTGTGTGAGTGAGAGAGGTTGGCCGAGGCTTGCAACCCATTTGTCCTATCGGCTGAAGCCGATAGTGAACCGCCGGTTCTGAAGAAACATTCGTCGTTTTCGAACTGGGCAGCCCATGTTCCGCCAAAGAGTGTTGAAGGGCGTTTCCCGTCGGGAAACGCCGTCGCGTAATCGTTACTCGCGGCATCAGGATACTGCGCATAAAAACTTCCTATCGGAAAAACCGAATCGCGCAGGTTTATTGTATGTAAAGTGGTTCCACCGGCATTCTGTAAAGCTACCTGCATAGTAGAAGGATATGAAACGTTGCAAAATGCTTTCTGAATCATAGCATTCGTTTTCTGCATCGTCTCTTTCCAAAAATTATTGAAGGAGATTTGTGAATTATTCGCGAACTTGTTTGTGTTTTCAACCAAGCTCCAAATTTTAGGTTTCACGTACAGTTCACCAAGATTCTGGTCCAACCCGATTGTATCATCGTCTACATGCTGATAAACGTCTATACGGATATCATATTTTGCGTCCCCGTTACCGCTTCCGATATTGCCGGTAGTACCCATGTTCCATACAGCAGAACCGGCATGTCCAGGGGAAGTAACGTCATAGTCCGTTATATAATAAAACCAGCCGTTTCGAGTAGTCCTCTCCGTAGAAGGTACAATAGGTAATTCTGATTCTTTAATCGTCCCCTTGTATACCAAAGCCGACGTATATAACTTCAATAGCTCGGCATGCATATACGAAACCAAGTTGGTGAAAGCCGCTCCCAACTCATTTAAAGTTCTGTCCACAGATAACCATTGAGAACCGGTCCATTGTGCAGCATATAAAAAGTTCATCCCTATGGTAACAACTTCAGATCCGCCTGCAGGACGCAAAAAATGGATATCGATATCGTGTCCGGTTTTATTCAAAAAACGGAAAGTATCTCCAATACGTGGAACAGGTACATTGATATCGGAAACGTCTTCCAGCAAAACTACAGTTCTGTCTCTGTCATTAACTGATAAAGTAGTATTGTCTACATCTATTTCAAGATCGTCATTTAATGTATCTTCCGAAAATTTCCAGATTCTTCCATCCCAGCGGGCTTCCCGGACCTGGAGCGGAGGAATTACTATTTCATATCCGTTTGTCATTCGTATTGTAACAGGAATATCTCTGTCATTCTGGAACCATTGTCTGTATCCAATAGTAATACCATCGGGTAAGTCCATCCATTCAGCACCGCCGGTAGCAGCGTCATCGACAAAAATATAGGTTTTTCCTGACAGTCTTGGGTTGATTTGATATCCATTCATCCGGATTATAATCGGTTCTGAGTTCTGCGATAAAATCGGGTACATTTCTTCAAAAATCTGGAGGTCGAGCTGCATCGGCAGCACGCCGCCATTATGTCCTTCATGTGTTGCCATATTATTTCTCCTTAATCTTAAGTTTCTGTATTTTTGCAGTATTGTAATATGGAATAATCAAATCCCGTGTACAAGTAGCAAGTAACCGGTATATGCCGGCAGACTGACCATTGATAATTCTGAAAGTCATAGAATCCCAGTCAACTCTATAATCCCTGTCTTCGGTGAGTTTTACATTGAAAAGGAATAAATGAAGCTGATAATATTCTGCGGGATTTCCGCGCCGTTCCTTGATTAAATCTATGACCCACTGATGAAAAGATCCGGCAATCGACGTATCGATTTCGATTTCTTCTTCACCGTTGTGATCCATCGAAAATTCAGTGTTTGATATTATAGTATATTCCGGATGATCTTTCATAAAATAGTTGGTAGGATCTATCTGGAAATTTCTTGTTTTGAATAAACGAGGATCAATTCCTTTTGAAAAACCATAAGAAGCAATTTTATATTGATCTGGAATTCTTTTTCCGTATACAACTTCAGGGACTTTGGTTATAAACATGGACGGCACGTATGGTTCAAACTGCAATCTTTCGACACAGCCGAAATTTGTTTTTGTCTGTCCGCGAGTTTCCGCATCCTCTCTTGAAGGTTTCTCGTCCTGAATTAGTCTCATGTCCGGAAGTGAATACGCCATAAACCAAAGATTGTCGGTATGACGCATGGTCACTTTTCTGTTACGCAACAATCCGCCGGAATACGCACCGAGCTCTCCGTCAAATGCCTTTCGGACATCGGAAGACTGAAGGTCGTATTGTTTGCACATCGATATATAGTCTATTATATTCTGCGGTAACGGTGAATAGATACTGGTAGTAACTCCGAATTTCTCCGGAGGTCCCTCGTATCTGAAAGTATTGAGCATCCACATGATAATATCGTCCCGCATATAAGAATCCGGAAACAGAAAACGGAAATTCAGTGTAACTCTTTTTCGAATAAAGGCCACATAAATTTCTATCTTGGTTTCAGGGTCATGAAAAATACGGGCATAATACGTGGACAAAGGCCCTGCTATAAAGTGCGATGCGTAATTAAACGGATAGTCGCCTTGCTCGAGTGTATTCTTCGGATTATCATCTATTTCATACGAACAGATAACGGCCGGAAGTTTCTGGTCATTAAGTATTCTATTTTTCGTAAAAAAATTCTGTATGCTGCGCTTGTTATCTACCCACCGCTGTTTAAATGTATCCGGAGGGAACTCGTTTATATGATTGCTTGCCACACCTTGAATAAGCATTTCCATAGGAATATGACTGTATACGGCAGGCCATGAAATCTGTTTGAATTGCATGCAAACCTCCGAGAAACGTATATTTAATGAATAAAATATACCCTAACATCCTGTTACAAACTTGTTCCAGCACCTGGAATATAAGGAGAAACTCATGAATAATGGATTCATAAAATGTCTTTATCCGGACTGTCTTCGACCGCAAGACGATAAGCCAGATTGTATTTTATGCAAGGTATTCCAGCACAATAAAGAAATAGATATGTGCTGGCAGCCGAATGCAAATAAAACTGATATAGACGTTAAACCTGCCACTATAGAAGTTGCGGTAAAAAACGATAACTACATTCATATTCAGCAAACTATCCGCATTCTGAAAAGTTGCGACTGCATTAACGGTGCCCGTTTCGTTACCAGAAATGGGAAGAAAAAGATATCAATAGACATTGATATCGATAATGCGGCCAAACTCGAAAATGTAGCAGACATTCTGTGTGCGGTCGGGTCCATGTTTCGCGAGATATCTACGATTGCAAATAAAACAGGAAAAAGAGGAAAGAAAAATGATGCAAAGTAAAGTCAAAGGAAAATATTTTGCTGTCGATTTTGACGGTACTATTGTAAAAGAAACAGAAGGTTCTTTTATAACCGACAAGTCAAAGTTTCAGGAAATCGAATACGGTACAGTCGCAACTCTTATAGACATACAGAAGTCCGGAGGATATGTAATAATATTTACGTGCCGTTCTGGTTCTGTACTGGAACCTGCCATACAGTGGCTTAAAGAAAAAGGATTCACTCCAAACGGAGTGAATAGAAATATCATGCCTGAATTTGCCAATCTCGAGACTTCGAATAAAGTTATAGCAGATGTATATCTGGATAACAGAAGTTGGCCTGCTTTTCCTGGATGGAAAGAATTCAGGAAAGAATGGTTGCCGGACAGACCTCTCGTTCTTCCGGCATTTCCGAAAATAGACAGATAAGGAGATTAAAATGGCGTTTCAATTTACTCCATTTGTGTCAAAGTATCCTGTATATAGGGATATTGAATCATCTGCGACAAAAACAATGATTTCCGAGATAAAGCTCATACCGTCCATAAAAAACGTCACTATAGGCGAAGTATCCAACGGAGAGCAGATTATCGTGGTAGAATGGAAAAACCCCATACAGAATCCGGTTATCTTCGGCGTCCAAATCGAAAAAGTGAACGCGGTTATTAAACGCAATGCCGAGTTTATCAAAACTGATACAAAAGACACTGAACCGGAAATAGATGAATTTATGTCTCACGTTTCAGTTGCAATAAATGATTTTACCAAAAATGTAACACATAAGGAGCTTGAAGATATACGTCTGATTCTCCTTAAAACAGATGGCATTGTGTGCGTCAGAACCAGATCGTCCAATACGGAATTAACCAATCTTCAGACAGCAGAACGTGTCGGAGTTGAAGGGCCGACAATAGATATATATTATAAACCTGGAGAAAACGAGAAGATTTCCAAGCCGATAGGCATGCGTGACTTCATCGAAGAAGTTATTTTGAATGTGGTAAATCAAGATAAATGCGAATCAGCTGGGTATGGAAACGATTCTCCGTTAACCGAGGAGTAATATGAAGATATGTGTTCTTGCGGACTTGCATTTCGGACCGTCAAGAGATGTAAACATGATAAATACCGCATTAGACAGCGTGGTATATCCGTGGATATATACAACAAAACCCGATGTCATAATGATATGCGGAGATGATACCGATGATAAACTGAGTCTGGATCAGTCTGCCGCACGTCACTATATATTATTCCAGAATGCGATAACTTCGTTCAAACGCGAAGATGGTACACCTGTCCCTGTTCGGTTTATAGCAGGAACCCAGTCGCATCAAAAGAACCAGCTTCAGTCCCTTCAGTATCTTGTATCCGATCCGGACAGAAACGTAAAAACGTTTGATACCGTTGGAACCGAAATACTCGATGGTGTAAGCATTCTATATATACCGGAGGAATCTGTATTCAGTAAACAGGATTATTATCGAGAATGGATGTTTTCTGGACAGAAATACGATTTATGTTTCGGTCATGGAAACTTTTCATTTGTCGGTAGAGGTGGCTGGGGAACTGAAGATGAATATCAATCCAAAAATGTACCGGTATGGGACGCCGAAGACTTCGGATGTATCCGTCATGGTGTATTTTTCGGTCACTTTCATATACATACAAATTATCATAATTTTATATATTACCCTGGTTCACTTACACGTTTTTGTCAAGGTGAGGAAGAGCCGAAAGGTTTCTTGGGTATATATTATAATACAGAGAATGGGAGCAAGCAGGTTGAATTTATCGAAAATCCGTATGCTCCGAAATATCGGACACTTCAGCTGACAGCTAGACAGAAAGCAATGCCGGTTGAAGCTCTTATAGAGGATATAATTTCTTTTGTCCGTGAAAACGATATTTTTGAGACAAGGTACCTTGTTCCGAATGGAACCATTGAACCTACGATGTTCAGGGTATTGCGTTCTTATTTTCAGGAAAGAAGAAATTATAGGGTCAGATTCGAAATTCTCAGGGAGGACAGGAATGCCGACTTAGAAAATAGACCTTTCGCTTTGGTTACCAAACCGGAACCCAAGCGCGCAAAACACGAAACCTTTGCCTCAAGATTTCCAGGTATCACAGATGCCAGAGATTTCTATGGTAACACAATCGAGTATGCAAGAGTGCGCTACGGCGCAGAGTTTACGAAAGAAATTATTGATTCATGCATAGCAAAATGCGTTGAATACAAGGAGAAATTATGAAGTGTTTGATTCAGAATCAGATCGTCGTCAAGGTAAACGATCTTAACCTTGACACCGCGTATCAGATTAAGAACGCGATTTCCGACAAGTATGACGTTCGCGACCTTCCCGGTCACATCGTTATATCTCTTCTTAACGAAGACAAGTGGGAACACGTTCACGAGATTTACAGCATCGTGTGCCGCATCATCGAGGAAAACAAAGGCGCTGGCGGTTTCATGCCGACCAATGCTTTCCAGGGAATTGGTAGCGACACCGTTACCATAAATCTGACCAAGGACGGGGTTATCCCGTATCCGGAACCTCAGATTCAGCGTCTTGTCAACAAGCTCTCGGAGCAGTGGGGAGTTACCCGCGACAAACCCGAACTTCTTACTGTCACTCTTGGTGACAAGGGAACCATCGGCGGAAACATCGCAAAGGTATCCAGGGTTTCGAGTGCCATCATCAAGACGCCGAGTTCGTATATTTACAACCGGGTGATTGCGTCTTTCTGCAATGAATCGGATCAGGACGCAAGCCAGCATTACCAGAACGAACTGCGTGCCATGCGTGAAAGGTATGCGTTTGTATCCGATACGCTGAACCCGAACAATCCAAACAAATTTTCCAACAGAATTGAAATCGACAGGATCAAGCAGAGTTCGTATATGGCCGACAGCGTCGTTGCTACGGTCGGAGAAGACGAATACTGCAACGGGTGCTATGCCAACCGCATCGGTACCCTTGTCGGTGTAAGACTGCGGAAAGCATGGGAAGAAACGCTGTCTGACGAAGCCAGGCTTGCCAAAATGGAGCAGGCCCGTGCCGCCGGATACGATGATGTCGAGGGGGTTGTCTACAAGGCCCTGTTTGATGTGCATTACTTCAGCATCAAGGCTGACAACTCCAACGGCAACGATGCCCAGATCACCGAGTACGTGTTCGAAGTGGAAAAGGAACTGGACGAAAATGCCACGAAGGTAAATCTTGACATCATTGAACAGAAAGCGTTTCAGCTTGACATCAGAAGTCCGAAGTCAATCCAGACGATTCAGTCCACCATCGATGTGATGGCAACCGAGTTGTGGGCCGCAGTCAAGAAAGAGGCGTGGAACGGGTACGAATCGAAAATAGCGGAAATCGACAGCACGGTGTTTAGCAACATCGTAATTGCCGCTCCGAAGATGATTACCCGTATCAATTCTCCGATGGATTGCTACGACGACCTTATCAAAGCCGGTGCAAGGCGTGTGAAAATCGGAAGCGGATATTACCCCGCCGACCCGATTTATTATCGCGTCAAGTGCAGGGACACGAATGAGGTCTTCAACATCACCATTGACATTCCGATGAAGCAGAATCTTGCGGCAATCTTTGCCTACAGAATTATTGAGCAGCGGTATGCCGGGAAAACGATGACAGTCGAGCAGTTCGCCGAGCTTGCCAACGAGGAATACCAGAAATTGTGCCGCTTTGACATTCGCACTGTAAACCGTGTGAACCCGAACGGACAACCTGCCAACAATGGCGAACAGCAACCGAAGAAAGACAAGAAACGGAAAGACAAGAAAAAGGACAGGAAAGAAACCGGCGCACCGCAGGAAGCTGCTGTCGAAGGACAAAATGCGCCGGTTGAAGACCAGGAACCTGAGGATAAAGCCATCGTGCAATACGAAGACGATCCTCGGACCGAAGTCCAGTCTTCCGTTCAGCCTACACAGGAAGTTGCAAGCCAGGAAGAAATCGAGCAGGAAATTCTTGCCGAACCTCAGGCAGAGCCTGAAGTCGAAGAATCGCCTGTCGTTGATAACGGGCAGCCTGAACTGGATGAACCGCCGGCTCCGCCTATTGAAGACGATGACGACGGCGAACAGTCGTATGATGACGGAATGCCTCCCGTATAATTAACGGAATGGCGTAACAGACACAGACCCACTGCCGCAAGGCAGTGGGTTATTTTTTAAGGAGTTATATTTATGAAAATAGACAACGTAAAACAGTATGAAGCGGTTGTAAACATCAAACCCGTTCCAGTCATATGTATTGGTGCGGAAGACAAAGTTCTTGTTCCTAACCCATATGTAGAATATGCGTTCAGACATATTATGTGGGAAATAAACCAGATAATATCCAATGCGAAAGCAAAAGAAAATCATCCGAATCCTTTTATAGGAACCAATTCCATTCATGATTTTCTTGCATTCAATTCTTATTACAAATGGACGACAGGCGATATGACATATAGTTTTTCTGCAGAACTCGGAAAATGTGGTGGACCGATACGAATCGTTCTAAAAACTGAGTATCCTGGAAGAACGGCACAATCGTATTCGTTCGATGATTCTCACAATGCAATACTTAAAGAAATGGAAAAACTTGAGAAAACCGGGGATAACCCTTTCAGGAATGAATACTTTAATTATTATTTCCGTACAGAACCGATGTGGTCGAAATATATCATCCCGGATAAACCATATAAATGGGAACCGTTTACAGTCGATAAAAACGATCCGGATTTTGTTACATGCTCGGTATGCGGAGAGAGGTTTATAAACGAGAATCATGAAGGCGGAATAGCTGAATATCTTCAGTCTATTGAAGGCGGTATAATTGACAAAATTATTGGTCTTACATACGGCGGCAAGAAATACTCAGATAAAAATTCACATAAATGGCGAATGATGGACCATTTCCACAAAGAGCACTATCAACTGGCTGTAAGCCCAAAAGGCATACTTGGGACAGAGGAGCTTATAATAGAATGAGTAAATATTACATTTTCTATCACAGAGCAGATTTTGACGGATTTCTTTCCGGATATCTTATAAAGAAATATTTTGACAGAATATTGTCCGGAAAGGAAGAAAAAAATCCAATTCTTAAATACGGTATTCCATTAGTTCCAAAAAACGTTGAAGAAATAATATATATTCCGTATAACTGGAACGATACAATTGATTACCGTTTCAGGGAATTTAGTCCGGAAGATTATGTTGTTTTTGCGGACTGTGTGGCATATCAGCGAAAAGACCAGCCGAATATTATTGACATCTGTGGAAAACTGAATGAAAATCATCTTATCATATTCGACCATCATAAATCTACAAAGATTTTTATGGAGCAGAATTTGCAGAAGTTTCCAAAACCGTTCAAACTGTTCGATAAACCAGGAATGTCATCGGCTTGCCGCATTGTGTATAAAAATTTATATAACGATACAGGAATGCCGACATTCATACAGATGATTAGCGATCACGATATATGGTACCAGGATAACGGTGAATGGGAAGACAGAACAGTTCCGTTTCAATACGGAATGAGATATATAGCAGATTTTGATTTCAAGAAAATTGAAACTGCCGAAAATCTGTTCGGAAAACTGTTCCAGCTCGAAGTTCTTAAATCAAATCCTGGAGAAATAAATTCGAATATATCAAAAATAATATCTTTCGGAAAAGCAGCAGTGGAAGTAATACGAAAACGAAACGTTGATGTATTCCGGGCAAACGGTTTCCGTGGACATTTTAAACTTCCGGATAAAGGCATATACCTCAACGCAGTATTCGTAAGCGATTACATGAATAATTCAAAACTGTTTGAAGATGCCTGCGATTTCGGATTGTGTCGTGAAGAAGATCCGGATATCGATATCTGGGTATTGCTTCGGTATGATTTCAGGTATTCTGGGTATGACATAACCGTGTTTTCGAAAAAAGACGGAATCGATGCGGCAGAAATCTGCGGATATCTTGGCGGCGGCGGACATGCAAAAGTTGCCGGAGCTCAACCTGGAATTTTGGAAGTGAGAAAAGTTGCCAAACTGTCTCCTTCAGAGGAACAGACGTATGACGTAACGGTACAGAAAGGCAACAGATTAAGTTTTCAGAATAATTGAATTATGGCAGACCGGCATATGCCGGTCTGCTGTATTTTATTTTTTATCGTAACTAAATGATTTCAAGATATATATTATTATAGTAGCATAATTCTGGGAGGAATATATGACATCCTTACTTTCAAAAACTGAATGCGCAGTTGAGCACATCAGTTACGACCACAACGTTGCTTTTTCTGTTAGTCAAAAGACTGACGAGAAAGTACAAGTAATCATTTTGACCCGCGGAGCGGTAAGCAAAATGTATGTAAATGTGTACCCTTACACAGATCCTGAAACGGGCAAACACATTACAAAAATCATGCCTTGCTATGCAAGCATGAAAGCGTATGACCAGAGAACGTTATTTGATGCTGCCTTCGGCATCAAGAACGCTCTTGAGGAACTCTACCATATGCGCGTGGTCTAAAAATTGCAAAAAAATTCCAGGGGCCAAAAGCCCCTGAATTTTTTATATATTTTCAATCATTTTCTGTTTCTGCGGCAGTCTTACGAACTGGTTGCTTGTAATAATAAGGTCGACAATCGAAATCGCTGCTACAAGGATCTGGGTATCAGTTTCCGCAGAATTTATGACTTTCATCTTAGACAGATGCTTTCGCCGGTCATATTTGTTGTGCTTCCACTCAAATTCAGGACCAGGTGATCCTGGTTCTTTTTTCACAGAATAGAGATCGGTTTCAAGATCATTATCTATATACCATTTTTCATAGGCTCCTGTTACAAGATTATATACGGCGTTCTCTTTAACGCATTTCTTTGCAATGGAGTATGATTTTCTCCAGTTTCTGAAACGGTTATCAAGCACTATTGCATACGATCTTGTATACGCGGTTTCTATTTCCTTAAAAATAGTTGAAATAATTTTTTCAGCTTCTTTCTGGGATATTGCGGCACCATACTGTAGTTTGTTTCTGAAATCTTCGGCAATCCATTTAACCGATTCTTTTCCGCCGATAATTCTGCATGTTTTTGCAACTATGGTGTTTCCTCCAGGGACTATACCGTTTTTAATGGCACTTCTGCATCCCCTGGTAGCATCATCAAATAAATGCATACGGGCGTTTTTTTCCTCGTATGTATCTCCGCCGACATATAGCGTTATCATATCATTCAACAGCGATGCCTTTCGCCGCATAAGATTGCGAATTTCTTTCGTATGATCTTCGTGATCGAAAGACGCATATTTGGATATGGTTTCATCGATGTCGTCGATCCTGAATTTCAGTTTTGCCGAATCACCTTTTCCACCTATTACACGGGTTCTTATATTATTGACGATTATTTTTTCACATGTACCAAAATAATCACCGTATTTGGTGAAATCTTTTTCCATCGGAAATGGTCTACCCTGCTCGACAGTTATTATTCTCGAGGCGATATTCGCCTCGATGTCAAGCAATATATCTTTTCCTATCGAGGAATCAGTATCCATTTCAATACACGCAATTTTCATGATTTCGTTATGTTCCTGGGCATGAGATATGATGCTTTGCCGCAATATATCTCGCAGCTGTCCGGAAAAACCTCCGGCAATAATTACAAGAGGTCGTTTCTTAACCTCGAATACATAATTTATTACCATTTCAAGAGCGTCAAAATCGGTTGTATTCAATACTCCTTTCACAAGAAGTATAAGAGGGTCATTGTATATTGCATATTCACCGTCCGGCTGGTTCACCATTTCCGGCATTATATAGCCGCGATGTATTTCGAATCCTCTATTCTTGTCAAATCTTGTTTCTGTCGAAGGGGATATTTCCACATTGATAAACCCATTTTCAGGATCTGCTAAAGACGCGAATAGTTCTGCAACCAACTTTCCATCAGAATAATTATTATTCAATGAAATAGATGCTATATTTGACAAAATATCCAAAGTATTCGATTTTTCATTTTCACCGTTTTGAGCACAGGAAATGAATACCGGTTCTGCGTGCAATTTTATGTGCGGGAGTATGTACTCATGACTTACGAATTTCACAATATCCATCAGAATTTTCGGTGCTATTCGGTGCTTTTTTATCAATTTTTTAAGCCTGTACAATTCATTTGCTTCTATAACGGCAGAAGTAGTTCCGTCGCCTACAGTCTCGTTTAACGAGTTGCTGATTTTCTGTACAAGCTTGGCTACAACTCTCGCCGTTTTCTCGTAAATACAAAATTGCTGGAACACCGTCCAACCATCTTTTGTTACAATATGGGAAAGAGTTGCATCTTCGAGTACCGAATGCATGCCATAAGGACCTAAAGTTCGAGAAAAGATTTTGGACATATATCTCAATGCGTTCCTTCCTCTTTTCTCGAACTCTTTGGAACCAATGACGTTTGCATATTCGGTTTCTTTATGAAAAAGGCTGTTTATAAAGCCTGGAACCATAAGAATCCTCCGTCAATTTTTTAGGATATGTGCAAGATATCCTGCACCACCCGGGTTTTCTTCCAGCTTGCAAATACCGGAAGAAAGCTGTAATGGCTTTGTGCAATCAAGAATCACTTTGACAAGGTCAGAAAGCGAGAATGCAAACACAAGCGAACTGACTTCCCCATTAACCGATTCAAAGTCAAACGGAGAAACCAGTATCTTGTCATGAATGCCGTAAGTATCCTGAATTATACACAAAGCCTCGTAGTATAAGTTCACAGCCTCGTCATATATCATGGCAGCATCGAAATTCGATTTTTCCCTGCCATGACATATAGAGGTGAGTTCGTTAAGAAATGCTATTTTATCCATCTGGAACTCCTTCACAGTTATCTACGGGGTCCAACAGGTGTGCTTCGCTGATTCTTGGTTGATTCAAGATCTTTTTCCCGTTGTCTCTGTATTTCCCTTTTTGCGTCTATGCGCGACTGAAGGAGGGGGACATCCATATTATCGATCTCTGTATTGGTAAAGCGCCCTTCAAACAATTCAAGCACATGAAGTCTGTACATGGATTCTTCGAGCGGAACGTCTGTAGCTATTGGTTCGCCTTTCCAGTTGGTTACGGCTACATTCCCTTCCGGGCGCGGACTTCGAAAAAAAGATTGCGCATGCTTATCGGATATGTCGATACGATATTCTTGCAGTGCGGGCATCTTACCCTCGAAATTTGATACTGTATTCTGTTCATATTCTGGAAATTCGAAACCTGTGAATCAAATAACTGCTTGTCATCCGGAGACAGGTTTGCAATAGCAAATTCTACGTTTGGTCTTGCGGTATCGAATATATACCGGTATGCGCCTGTTTTCTTGAAATGCTCGACATCGAGAATTCCGTAGCCACGTATCCACGCAGAGTTGTAGCTGTCTTCAAAGTGTGCATCGATTGCTTCCTGTTTCTTTCCAGCATATGCATACTCAAGATACTGCATGACCGAAGGAGAAATGATACGGAAGAATTCGATTCCGTCCCTAAGATACAAATCTTTGCCGAGCCAGCGTTGTGCTTTCTTCGCAGTCTCTTTCGGGTCAAAAGGATTTCCGTCAAGAATTCCTTTGATCGTGTCGTATGTAATGGACCCAGGCGGCACATATACAATACTGCCATTTGATACAGGGATGGTAAAATCCTGCCTGCATTTCTGGAAAGTACACGTAAGGTTGTAGTAATTTACTCCGGGGAACGTTGCACTGTATATACCGAATATCAAGGTTTCGACATCGGCATATGCGGTAATATTCATCCATTTTTCGAAATCAAGGGACCCGCACGAAAAGTCTGTAAGCTGGTCGTATACCGCCCGCATGATACTCTGTTCACTCTGGTAAGTTCCGCTGTTTGCATGAACGCGTCCGAATGAATCAAGCTGTCTTGCATTCAATGGTTTTGCCATGCAAAAATATCCTGACTGTATTGCTACAATCTGGACAAGCCTGGTTCCATCCATTGCGTTCTGCCGGGCTTTAAACCTGTCGATCTCGAAATTCGGGTCACTCTTGAAATCAACGATTTCAATTTTTGCGTTTCTCGGGTCAAGCCTTTTTCTTACTTCCGAAAGATCGTTTTTCTTTCCCTCAATTATTCTGTACCATGAAGTAGAATGGGCTTCCATAAGGTCAATATCTGTCTGGGAATATTCCCTCGGTTTGACACCATATTTTTCGGCCCTATCCTTGATTTCTTTCATGGATATTTTATTTGCTTCTTCCTGAAGCATACCAACCGGTACAGACGGATCGTCGTTTATTTTCGGTTTGTCTGCATCGGCTACATCACTCGGAATTGCATCATCGTCTTCATCATCTTCGTCATCTTCGGTTTTAGAATCCGGTTTCGGTGCTTCTTTTTCGCGAAGCGGTATATTGCTTCCGTATTCGTCAGGGTCTACTTCGATAGGCCGCGCATCTGCAATGGGTTCCTCCGCAACCGTTTTATTGCCAGGTTTTTCATCGTTTTCTTTAGTTACAATTTCTGCCTGGACTTCTGTAGCTTTGTTTGCGTCAAACTTTTCGAATGCTTGAGGAACAGGAACTTCTACTGGAGCTTTTTCCATTTCACGAATATTATGCTGACTTTTCAGTCCTTCTTCAACCGCGTCTGTTCGAACCGGACGCGGTTCCCGAGGTATATCCTGTTCCGGATTAGCCGGTGGGTGCGAAGCCGGATTTACAACAGCCGGCGCATTTCTCTGTCTTGTTCCCGGAGGAACCGGTGCAATTCCGACAGGAGGAGCTTTTGGTTCTTCTGGTTTTCTGTTTGAGTCTTTTGGACCTCTTACACGTTCAAGATCCATCTGTGCGCGTTCGTCCGGAGTAACACTTCCAGGTAATTTTGCACCAGTGGAACTCTGGTCCATATCGGTCATAGGCGGAGGAGTTCTCCGCTGCGTCTCGTTGCCGTTGATATCAACTGCCATATAATTCTCCTTGTTATTCAAACACTTCGTCAGGATTCTCGAATATTTCGGCAAATTCCTGTTCTTTTGATTTTTGTACCGGAAATACATCCCGTCCGGTATTTACCCGTTCAACACTAAGATCCTTTTCCTGTGGAGGTTCGGCATTGACCGTACTTCGTTCTATATCCGGCATAATAGATTCAAACGTTTCCGAAACGTTAGAAAAAGCAGCGTCAAATTTAGGATCTATGCTTTTTCTCTTGAAGTTAATTCCAGTTGCAGAAGCAATCCCGTTTTGACGTTTCCATGCTTCTATAGATTCTTTCTGCCGTTTCATGGTTGCTTCAACTTCCTGTCTTGTAGGAGGTCTCAGTTTTCCATCTTCTCCCATTACAAGACCGGCTGCCGGGCTTTCAATACTGCCTTCAGAAAAGTTTGTAAGTTCTTTATATATCTGTGCCTGCTCTTCAGGAGTTGCGGCATCTTTTTTAAGGTTGTCGATTATCTTGTTATCTATTCCAAAACCGTCTTTTTTCATCTGGTTCATGGTTTCGTTGACATATCGGCGCATGCCTTCGTCCGTATTTCCCATATATGTATCTCCTTATGTATTGCCTTGTATCATGGCAAATCTTGTTCCGCCAAATACACCATCGTCTATGACGACGGCTTTATGCTGCAAACCGGTTTTCGTAAGTTCCGATTCAAGAACTGCCGCAAAACCTTCCTGCAGCAGCATTCTAAAGCTGACTTCTCGAGCACCAGAATCGCCGTCTATTCCAGCAGGACCTGTTATAATTTCGATGGATTGTAAAAACCCGTCTCCGATGTATGTTTTTGACTGACCCATCAGTTCAAGTTCCATATTCTTGAAAGCGTTGTCCATTTCGGAACCTTCTTCTGCAAAGATGATTCCGTCTGTATCTATTCCAAGATCAGGAGTATCCTGAAGTGTACCGGGCCTAATATTCATGATGTTGAGCAACGCGTTTAATTTGACATAAAGGTTGTCTTTGTTTACGGTTGTAGCCTGCAAGTCGTTGAAAGGACCGAATTTTGTCTGCCAGTCAATATAAGTAATTTTTTCTTTCATTTTCATCTCCCTGATATAGCGAAAACATCACCTTAATCTTAATATTTTGTTCGGAACCATTGATTTTCGCACAATTTTGGAGAAAATATGATTGAAGACTATATCAATGAATGGGAAGACGAAAGCATTCAGTTCGAATCTGCTCCCGAAATTATAATAACCGAAGAAAGTTCGAAACTTTCAGTTCCATCAAAAGTATGCAAGTGCCCGGTGTGCAGAAAACCATTTATAAACAGGGAAGGTCTTGAAAATCACGTGTATAAATCGCATATAGATTTGCTTCCTGAAGGGATGTCTGCAGCACAGTATCTATTCAACGTAAGAAACAAAAAAGACCACGGTACCTGCGTTGTATGTAAAATCAACAAAACAGACTGGGACGAAGAAGCCAAACGGTATAAACGATTCTGTTCGGAAGAATGCAAAAATAAATATGTGCTTGAGGCCAAGCAAAGGATGCTCAAAGTGTATGGAAAAGAACACATTTTAGATGACCCGGAGCACCAGAAAAAAATGCTTGGTAACCGAAGCATCTCCGGAGTTTACAAATTCGAATCGGATGGAAGCAGTGTAGCTTATACAGGTACATATGAACTTGATTTCCTGAGATTTTGTGACTTGACTTTTGGGTTCGGTGCAAAAGATGTTATGTCTTGTCCCCACAGTTTTGTGTATGAACTTGAAGGTCAAAAACATGCTTACATTCCAGATTTCTATATGCCGAACATGAATCTTATTATAGAAATCAAGGAATCCGACAATAAACACCCGCATATGGAACTTGACAGACTTAAGGAAAAACTTAAAGATGAAGTCATGAATAAACAGAATCAATACTCGTACATCAAGATAGTCGATAAAAATTATACTGAATTTGCATATATGATAAAACTTATCCGAAGCACTGCGATCGAAGATCCGGATTTCAAAAATTCCGACTTTGTGTTCAAGATAATTCCATAAAAAATAAAACCGGGGGCTTCTGGCCCCCGGAATTAAATTATTCAACGGTTAAAATTTCAGAGTTTCCATGCTCACGGTTTACAACAGTCGATTTTGTGAAAACCCACTGTCCCTTCTTGTTAGTCCAATGATCTGATACAAGATGCTTGAAATGTGCTCCACGGAAATGGGTTGTCTTCGACGTTCCTTCACCGGTATGAAATACGATATCCGGATGTGCCGATATTTTCAGGTTTTTCTTTCCTTGAGCCTGGGTTGTATCAAACGCCGCGTTTTGTGGAAGTCCCTGTTTCACAGTATTCTTGAACTGGCTCATATAGAAAAGCAGATTGATCACGAACTTGAGATCTTTTTCCTGTTGGTCCGGATTTTTGAGACTGTTGAGCCAGTCAAGTGTGACCTGGTTCATCGAGCATGCGCTCGGGAATAAATCCTTTCCTGGACCTGCCTCGTTTGCGTATGTAATAAACGCGTTATTGAGGAATGTATTCAAGGATATGGACTCATCCAGTAACCTGTTTCCAATCGGATCGGTTGATTTCTGGTCCCTTCCAATACAAAGACCTTTCATTTTTTCCTCATCCCATTTAGATGATGTGAACGTGGCCATAAGCGAGTAATGCCTGTTTGGAATATGTATCATCATCGAATACCTTTTCGAATCAAGCGCATATGACACGATTTCCTGGTGTGTCACGTTTTTCTTTTTTCCGATATCACTATCAGAATAAGCTATTACGTCACCAAGTTCACCCATAAAAAACGTCGCAAAAAGTTCGTTTCCGTCAATTTTTTCAAGAATACTTTCACTTACTATATCCCTGAAATTTGACGTAGATGGAATTTTAATACCGGTAAGAAAGTCATACAATCCCTGCTCTTCGATAAAGACGTTTTTGCACCGTTTGCATATATAATCGCGCATGATGTCGACCGTTTGGACCTGGATTATCATGTCTCTTATAACGGAATCAAGACGATTGGACGCATCTTTATCGGTCTTAAGAACACGTTCCATATTTGATACGAGATCATGTGTGTTTTTAACAAAATTTGGTGCACGCCAATTATGAAATATTTGCTCGGAATATTCAAACCCTCGTTTTATAACCCGAGACAACCAAGTCTTATTGAATTCACTTGTCCAACCAAGCTCCTTATACTGTTCACGAAGTTTGATTCCAGGCGGTATTTTCGAATACCGCGTAAGCTGAATCGCAGGTTTGCTGGAATTCCTGCGATTTTTTGTTTTCTTCGACATAAATTTCTCCCATAATAGTTTAAGTTTGTCAATATAATAATATATACGCAACGTTCTTTTTAACTGAAAACATTGAAATAAATCGATACATTCGGTTTTAACCTATGTAAGGAAGGTCAGTTATGTTTCGTCTTAAAACTGTTATACTGATTGTGGTAGTGCTAATTTTATATTCGATTGCAGGATACTACAATTATAAAAGCATCATCGATACTATCAATACCGATAGAATGGGTGAAAGATCCGATGAGCTCGATAGCCTAGTCGTTGCAGTGCAACGACTAGAGGAAGAAGGAAACGAAGATAAAACGGATGTTTTCATCAGCTATTTTTACGATAGAAACAAAATCCCAGAACGTTTTTCATTCATATATGATGGAAATTTAGTTAAATTACCGTATCGGCATCCACCATATGAATATACAGTAAAGGACAATATAGATCCTATCCGTGAGCACGGTGACCTGCTTGACGCAGTTCTATTGAATGACGAGGGCGTTATTACAGTAAGTCAAAAATCGATAAGAGTACCTGATACTTATGTGAATGTCTTTTACCGGTTTCGGTGGCTCAGTGTAGACAATGATACAAAACGGTATCTGTTAATAAACGGCGGGAAACTTGAAAAAGCCAATTCGTTTGCCAAATTTATTAAATACGGAAATATGACGGTAGTTCAAGTGCTGTGTGGCATATATTTTATAATACTTGTCATAGTCCAAATTGGAGTATTATATGGGACTTCGCGTAATTACAAAAAATCTGACTACCCTTCCAACAACGATATCGAAAAACCAAGCGATGTCGATCCTGTCTGAAAGAAACCCGTATATATCTTCTGACTATCACATCGGTCGATGGATACTCAAGAAACACAACGAAGAAATGTATGCGGAAGAAATAAGAAAGACAAAAGAAGTTATAAAAATGCATAACTCATTTGTCGGCAAAAATTCTCCTTTCTTGTTTCTTGGCGATCTCCATGAAATGGAAATACGTGAAAGTAAAGACATAGCAGAACTGTACAATCTTGTCAAAAGTCTTAATGGAAATCCGAAAATCATGGTTAAAGGAAACAATGATTCTTTTCACGGAGTTGATTTTTATCAAAAACTCGGATTTCAGTATGTGTCGGAAGAACCGATCGTATTGGATTCACTGAAAATCATATTTTCCCATGAACCAAAAGATATGGTGGACAAAGGATTATTCAATTCAGGATGGATAAATATACACGGTCATATTCATGAAAGTAAAACCATGTATAATATACCGTCCGAAGGACATATCAATGTCGGATTTATGGCGAATGAAAATAAAATATTCCGTCTTTCTGAATATCTTTTAAGATACGATGAAGGAAAATATGAATATAAAACAGAATACAAGGCTTTTTGGACATAGATAATCCCCGGGCACTGCCCGGGGACATACAGTTTTTACGATAGTGACGGAAGAGGAGTTGCGACAGATTCTGCAATAAACCGCGGGTTTGTGTTCTCAACCGTGTTTTTGCGTTTGGCAATCATGATGCCGAATCTTACACCGTCAGTATTCGATGCAGATTTACGGCGAATCATATTCCATAAGTCTTTTACTGGAACTTTGACATCGTTCCCTGAAGAATCAGGGGGTTTATATCCTTTTGTCACATCGCCATATGAATCGTCTATAATAATGTGCTTTAATGTATCTGGTGTAGGAGTTGCGCCTTTGTAGCTTATTCCAACGATGGTAACCACGTGATTAAACGTGGAGAACTTGCCGGACGTTACCACAGCTCCACCTTGCCAAAGCCAGGAAATCATTTTTTCAAGACTTAGATTCCAGTCAATGTAGGCCATCGGATACCACTCGGGATGCGTCTGTTTCATCCAGTTATTGTACGCATAAAGCTCAATTTCCCACAGCTCCCGAGGATCGTATTTATCACGTGTAATCGCATTCATAAGGTCATTCCTGGTTCTTACCCACTTCATGACTTCTTCGCTGTGTAGATATTCGTCGTAAATATCTTCTTCCTGCGTATATCCGGAATTCATGTTAGGCGATTTAGGGAAATCGCTGTCAATCAGTCCGATCGTCTTCGACGCATTTATCATCGATGTCGGAAAGCACGTAATAAACGGGTCTCGTTTATTATTCCGCTGGGAATGAAACTCTTTTTTGATAGAGTTGTTAAGAACGGACAATTCTTCTCCGTCTACAGTTTCTTTACTAACCATTTTATTTCTCCTAAGGTTTTAGTTCGAACGGGGGAGCCGGAACCGGCGGACTTGCGAGATCAAAATACATATTTCCAAGAAGCTGGTTTACGAACTGTAGATACATTGGAGCCATGGAAGACTCTGTTACTCTGTCCTGCAATTCTGCTTCTTCTTTTATAACGCCTGTCATGCTTCCACCGCGCTGTCCTATTTTCTTTACTTCTCCAGCCATAAGCTGTTCTTCGTTCCAGTAATCTTCATACATTTTTTTTGCATTCTGGAATACTCCTGGAAGCATTAATACCGGAGGTATCAAATCTTCCGTATCAGGCGGGTCTTCGAAATCGCTGTCAAATATGGCAACCGTATGACAGCCTCCATTGTCTCCGGCGATATCTTCCCACCATTTGTCGAATAGAAATGTCAATCCGTAACCATCATTCTGTTTTCCACCTACTGTTTCATATAAATCGGCTGGATTTCCAACAGGATCGTCTACAGTGACTATTCCTCCGGAAACAGAAATTACCGAAGGCACGTACCACGTGCCCTGGTTACCGTTTACATCATACTTATGCCTGCACAGCATTACTACAGGCCTGGCTCCAACTATGGAAACAAATTTTGATTTTGGTATATGCCACCGTAATCTACACGCTTCTTTTCCACATATATCGTTTATTGCCTTTACCTGGCATTCCCAGAATTCTTCTATTTTTCCACCCATGTCTATAAGAGGCCCGAGAGACAGATCGTCTGCGTCATTCCTTGCAAAAGATTTTGCCGATTCTGAGTTAAGCCAGTTTGTCATTGAATCTTCGGCTCCAGACGGAACCAATATTCCTGCAAATCTTGCGGCATTACACATGGATGTCTGAAACGCAGAAGTATTTTTATTCACTGTATTCTGCCAGATCGTTCTATATGCGCTTCTTGATCTTCCCATATATTACTCCCTGGATATGCACAATATAAATCTTCTTGTGACGGTGTTTATGGTTATCATAACCTTGCTTTCAAGAAACGTTCTTACAAATCCGCTGAACGTAATACGCGCCGATTCACTGTTAATCAGTGGTTTTCTCATTCTGCTTTCTATAAGAAGCATAGAAGGCATACATATATATTCTCGCATGTAGTTACACGCCGCATTGAAAGTAACCGGACTGAATTCACCTGTTCTTTCCATGCCGAGCATTTTATACAGTCTTCCAGTTCCCTTGAATTCAATAATATATGAATCTATATTTTCTATAATGTGATATCCTTCTGTATTCTCGCTCTGCTTTGAACGGCATACGGAAAACAATCCGGACTCCTCTGTCATATGAAGAATATCCTGGAACAGATTGTAGAAACCGTAGTCGTAGTTAATCCAGGTCAAATACGCTTGGTGGATGAACTGGAATACTTGCGCAGGTGATACAGTGCTGCCGGAGGTTTTTCCGACTTCAGTTCTCTGTTCCATCTTTCTTTGCGCTCCTTAATAAGTTTATTATTTATCGGTATTATCCCGGACATAGTCGAATATATGACAGTTACTTCCATCCTCGGTTTTAATGAATAGAATTTTTCATATATTTCGGTTACTATCTGTGCATCGTCGTTTATGATGAATGCTTTTACTGCATCGTTAACGATCTTTGATATGTTATCTACGTCCGGTTTTACCGAAGGACGAAGTATCTTTGTTTCTGCAAGATACTTCGATTCCCTGTTAAATGATTTCGGTGTCGGAAGATATAATCCGACCTTCATAATAACTTCCGTATTAATCGGAAATAAACCGGATTTAAAACCGCCGTCACCTATATTGTCTAAAATCAGGTCACGTATGGTTTTCACAAGTTTTGCTTTATCCGGCACATACAGGTGACCGGTAGCCCGGTTTATACGCAACGGTTTATAAGGCTGCGGCGCTGCCCATATAATTATGGGAATTGCATATACCGTTTTTTCTTTGACATAATCGGTATATTTTTCATGTATCTTTTTGATTTCATCGTCAGATAATTTAGTTACCTCGACGACTTCGTCTATATATCTTTTCCGGTCAAAAAACTCGGTCATAACATCTCCTCTTATCGTTCTGTTATGACCTGGATGAAAATCAACCGGAAAAGAACGTAGCGTGTATTCTTCCTACAACTTTACCCGGCAACGTGTTATAAAGAGATCTTACAATCGTTCTAGGATCAAAAAACTCTTTACATGCACGTACAAGATTAACCCATTTATTTTCGAGCGACTTGCTGAAAGATGCTTCTGTGAATGCGTCTAACCCACCAATAACGTTAAGATAATCTTTATACGCAGAATTATATGCGTGGAAAAGACGGTACTTTGGTCTTAATGGTTGACCTAAAGTCATCATCATGCTGCCGAATAAATCCTTTATCCCAATGGTAACTTCTAAAGTTCTAGGAAGCCGTTCAATAGTCCAGTCATTTCTGTCCTGACCTCGTTTTATCGATAATGATTCTATCATTCCCATATCTATACCGAACCATCCCTTTGAATATAATCGGACTAGTGGAGGAGATACATACACACCGGCACCAGCTGCTCTCGGCAAAGCCATCGCTAATATCATAGCTAATGGAAATAATATCGATTCATAATAACACTGCTTATTTCCATACGGAGCATGAAATTTCATAGTAAGAGTAACAGATTTACCATAAGTTGAATCTTTCCATATTTCAGGAAATAATATATTTCCACCTGTTTTCATAACGGCGGTTGCATTTTCAGATACATTATCGGTCACAGCTCCAACGATGCCCTCAATGGCTCCTTTTAATGCTCCTTCTATGCCTCTACTTCTAGTATCTGAACCACCGCCGGTAAGAAAGTGAACCTCTTTAATTGTATCTGAAACTCCTTTCGTTTGAGCTGCAATACTCGATTGTCCAGGGGAGTTTGAGAAAGAATCAGATACATCCGATGATTTTTCTATACGAAACGGAATGAATCCTTCCCGTATAACACCTTTACCGTGCAATGCATCGGAATTACCGATAAAACCATACGGTTCCATAAATACGGTCATGATATCTGTCGTAGTTTCAAAATTCCAGTTGAATAATTTGTGTTTTTCGGCATATAAATCAGTTAAACCCATACGGACAGCCAACTCATCAAGAATAGATTTTGTAAAAGTCCTAAATGATTGAAAGTCTGGAGAAAAATCATAGAATCTCGTAGGATTATCTTTTAGTTTGCCGTCTTCTGCCGTCACATTCAGTAATGCTTGTAGCGAGCTAGCAAGAGAATTTATCCCACCAAATTCATTACTACCCATTTCTTCGGTAGCCTTCTCTATAACCATCCGTCTATAATTATCAAAATTATCTCCGTCTCCCGAAAAGAATGCACCGGTTCCATAGAACTTCGGTCTTCCAGGCTGTATATATACAACTAATGAATTACCTCGAATGCGTTCATTGTATATTCGTCCATATCCAGAACCAAACGTAGCACCACTTGACGCATTTATCCCGGTACCGCCTTCTCCGCCACCACCGAATCCGGAAAGTCTCGGATCTGCAAAATAGTTATATTGCCATAACGGATTTACAACCATGCGTTCACCGAGTTTCAATGAAGTCGAGTCACGTTTTGGATTTTGCTCCATTCCTACATTAGGGTTCCACGGCGCACCGCATCTTCCTTGTCCGTACGTTCCAAGAGCCCAAGGAGATTCAAAGAAAACACTTCTTCCGGCTGCAGTCATGTCTATATCAAAATCTTTTTCAACGAGGGAACTTGGATCCGTTGTTTTTTTGGAATGGTCCCTCCAGAGCAGTCTCATATTTTCCTCCTATGGTATAACAAGAGTTCCACACGGAGCAAACAGCGGCACCAATACCGCTGTAGTCGTATAGTAATAGTTACGCACATAATTTTTTATGTGCTCGTGAAATATTTTGCATGCACGGAGAATATCGCGCATTTCCATTACTTCGCGAAGTTCATCCAAAGTAGCGTTGTTGGTTCCGCCGAAATTCTTCGTTGCCATACGAGATAACACATTATATCTATTTTCCTTTGCTTCAAGCTGTTGCTTTATATTAGAATAGACTGCATCCCATTCGGTATCTGTACATAAACCAAACGTATGCTGGTGCATGCTTGTATATGGAACGGCTGCAGGAGAACCAACTGGATATGCAAGGTTTATGATAAGCATCAATGCCGGCATCTTTACAAGATCTCCAATATATTCATATCCTTTTATACCGTCCATCATGGCTTTCATAAAATTCTTGTGATAATAATCGCAAGCTTTCAATGCTTTCAATTCTTTTTCAAGCTTTCCATACTGATTCATGTCTCCGGCGGCGGAACTGAGACTGCCGGAAGCATATTTGCCTTTTACACTGGATGCAAGGGCATTAAGCTGCCCTTGCACCTGTGAAATTTTTGCAGTAATCTGTGCTTGCGCTGCTTGATATGCTGGTTGTGCAGCGCTTGCTATCTTGCCGGGCATTACACACTTCCATTATCTAACGCAGAAAGTCGAGCTTGAATATTTGTAAGATAATTGGATATGTCGCTGGTAAGCTTGTTGAAGTCGACAGACGATAACTGCGCTATCAAAGGACGAACAGTTTCAAGAGCCTTGAATTCATCGAGCGTTTCCAGTGCAAGATCGGTTGCTTTCTTCATCATACCGAGTACATCGTCTTCGGCGTCGGTTATATCTTCATAATTTATAACGGCGTCTTGTACTTTGTCAGCAATAGCAGTTTTGATGTCGTTTACAATTTCGTCCATGCTTCTGATAGGCACGCCTACTTGAGCCGGAATTGGCAATATGTCAATGCGCCATACTGCTTTCTTGGTGATGTACGATGTATTGTCCATGTCAATAATTGAATCCCAGAGAACGACATTCGTGAATTCAGGGGAATCTCCAGGCAATGAAGACAATACATAAAAAAGTCCGTCATGATCAACAGTATCGTTCGGAGAAGGATACGATTGTGCAAGAACTTCAAGATTGGCAAGCTGTTTTGCAATGGGATAAGTCACTATCGCGGATACAACTGCGCGACGGTATAATCCGTTTATATCGGTAATACCGAGCTGGTCGTTTACGGCAAATTTAGTCGTCATATATTTCTCCTTAAGAATATAGAATTATCGAATCGACAATATATATAAATATTGCCTTGCGGAAATTAAGAAGGCTGGCAGTTCTGCTGAATCGCACGTACTGCTCTCCGTATTTTTTGACCCATCCATCCAGAATTTCTTTCTGACGGACAATAATACGGTCATTGGTGTTGGATATTTTGTATATCGACATTGCCCACATACGGAAACCTTTTGTCTTTATCATGGAAGACGTGTGTTTTGCATCTATGAAAAATAACTGCAATATCCGCACTATTTCTTCTTTAAGCAGATCCGTCTCGTGCTCGAATATGTCCTCAAGTGTATTTCTTACAGCAGATGCTTTCAGTTTTGTCACGTTTATTGCATCGTCGAATATAGTGGAATTGATACCGTTTTCCTTGAGCTTGAGATACGTTCGTTGAGCTATTGATTCAATGACAGACGATACATTCTGCAGTTCTTTCATCGTATTCTTTTCATCATCATATCTTTCCGTTTCAGAACCAAGAAACTTTTTCTCGCTGTGGTTTTTAATATATTCCACATATATCTTTGCAAGAATATTATTTATTTTGGTTGAAACGTTGGTAATATAGAACTTGAAGTGTCCGTCGTAATGCGTTTTCCGCAAAGACGTTCCAGCAGTTCCGTCGTTATCCTCGACAAATCTTACCAGCACTTTATATACAGATCCTTCTGTTTTGAATAAAAATTTATTGGAAAGATTATTTATAGTATATGCCATAATATCTTTATTTGGAGGATATTTAAATCTGTGACCCTGGCTAGATGAATAGAATCTTGTAGCCATGAATATCATCGCACAGGATTTTGCTTCCATGCTCAGTTTGTCGCTCGGATCGTGATATATTTGTGCAAGAGCTGCTACAAGCCAGAAAAAAGGATTATTGAGTGTAGCCCATCCAGATTCTACATCTGGGCTCTTTTTTACAATATCTTTAATCTGGTTTTTAGCAACACCCATCATTGCAAATAATGGATCGGAATGCCTGGCCTCTATAAACAAAACCCTGTTATAAGGTCCAAGTATAAAAAGGCCTTCGGAATTCTGGTCTATATATGAATTAACAAATTGTATGAACTTTTTTCTGTTAAGCATTGCCGCATCACGTACAAGAGGTATGATTTCATCATACAGTACGGTGCTTCCAGCTCCCTTTACTTTTATTGTACTTTCCTCATAGGTTATCATGTTTTCCATATAATTCCTCGTTACGCTTTTGTTTTCCCGCATATAAATACGCATATCCCTGTATATTTTAATATTAGCAATCTGCATGTAAAATAATTTTCACATATATATTATATACATGTAGTAGAACAGTGGGATGTGTACGAAAATACAATTTCCACAACATATCTCTGAACTTGGACCAGGGTTGTTTACTTAATTCCCCTCCCAAATCATTAAGTAAATATTCTGTCGCCCGCCTAAGAGTATGCTGGATGTCTACTCTTAGGTTTTTTGAACGCGTTCCGCGTGCAGTATGTGCGCGGGTTTATATAGGTCCGGCCATGGCGCCGGCCGGTCCAAATGCCGACTTTCCACGGACTTGAATTCCGCGGGCAACGCGTGTCGGCGAAAATACCGGGTGCCAGGCCCGGCAGAGAATACCCGACTAACTTGTTTGGTCGGACCTCTGCTCAAAAATCACCTCAACGCCGACCTGGACGGCGAGAGTAGCGGTTGGTTACATGTGGCCTTCCGTTACGATGAGGAAGTACATGTGTAGGGGCCATCCATAATCGGCATGGTGGCAAAAACTCGGCGCGTCTATGCCCGCAAATAACGCTGGTAGTAGCAATAGATAGCGCTGTCCGAAGGATAGTTGCCGGTCATGATTGGCGGCATGTATTTTTCCGGGACTATTCCGGGATTACAATACATGCCGCCTTCATGTAATTTATTATCTCCCGGCTGCTTGCCGGGAGATTAATTTTTTACACCATAACGGAGGAATATATGGCATACAGAGGGCTTAGGAATAACATGGAAGCTGAAGAGAAAAAGAGACTTGAAACTGAGTGGTTCAATAAACACCGCGAAAATCAAAATAATATCGATAAGACATATATCGATATATTATCCGATAAACCGATGTTTGAAAAAATCGAAACACTTGCCGCTCTTGAACATGGGTATCTTAATAGCAGAAATCTATCCGACGAAGTAAAAGAAAATATATCGTCCGATGGAAGGGAAGCAACCAGGATCGCTCTTACAAATATCCGTAAATGGATGCTTGAATATGGCGAGACATTGCCCGGTTTTAAAGAACCTACAGGACGAGGAACGGCGAATTCCGTGAACGCACTTATAAGTGCTACGAGACACGTTGTCGATAAGTGCCCGTGTTTCGATAAAAATTTGGTACGGAAATTTCTCAAAAATACCGTATTGAATATATTCGAGGATTTGAAAAAAGAACTGGACTCAAAATCAGACCTCGAAGTTTTAACACGTTCAATCGATACCGCCATGCGGTATCTTTGAAAATATTTTTATGGAGGGTTCTATTATGAATCTTAACCACAAGCACTATCATCCCAACACGAAGAATGTGAAAAAGCGGAGCGTAAAGCCAAGCTTCAACACTCCTGTCGAGTCAAAGGACAAGTGCCCGATTTGCGGAACAACCATTTCGCTCCGCATTGATACGCTCGAGCATTTCGATGCGTATCTCAAGCGCAACAAGGTGGATTTCTGTGTTCCGAAAACCACCGAGATTGAATTCCTTAAGGATTTCAAGGCTCCGATGCCCGATGGTTCCGATCGTCGGTATACCGGTTCCTGTCACAACAAGTGCTTCAAGAAAGCGCAGTTCTGGCAGAAAATGATCGATCTTGAAAAGAAAGGATTGCTGAAATCCCAGATTGACAAGAAAAATCAGGAAGCCGAGAAAGCCAAAGAGGAACCGATTTCCGTCAAGGAAATCGAACCCGGTGAATAGTCTACTGTAAAAATGATATCTCCGGGGCAATGCCCCGGAGAGTCGTTTTATTTTTTCAGTTCCGACAAAAACTCGTCTATGCATGCTCTGTCTTTAGGTCGTGCTAAATCAAACAACTTTAACGTGTTGAACGTTTCAAGTGTAGTATAGTATGACAGTGCTTCTTTGAGGACACTGTCGCCTGGTATTGCTTCTACCGTACCGCCTTCAAGCGATATTTTTTCATAATACCTGTTTGCCACACCAATGATAAGTCCTTCCAGAACAGTCCGCCTTGATACGGCTTCCTGCTGCATTCCCTTGATTCGTTTGCTTACTTCGAACTGTACTTCGTCCGACAGACCTGAAAGTTTCTGCGACATATTTTCATATTTCTTGTTCGAACCTTCCGATATCGTTTTGATTCTTGCGGCGGCAGTTTTCACTACCGAACCGAGTTTGGCAAGTTCGTCTACATCGTTTGCAGCAGACGCTTTCTTGAATCTGTCTACATATGAAATATACAGTCCGCCGAACTTCTCGTCTCCCAAATTAAACGTTCCGTCATGAGCTTCAGCGAAAGAAGCGGCGTCATTTATCGCACTTGAATCTTCCTCACTAATAGAGCCATTTTCTTCCGTTTTAGCATCAGGATTTGAGTCGCCTTCTTTCGTTTTTCCGTCATCAGAAGGGGGGTTGTCCGTAGAAGCAGACTGGTCTGTATTTGCATCGGTGTTTTCGGGTTCTCCTGACGCATCTTTTGCCCCAGCGCCGGCATCTCCTTCTCCACTTCCAGTGTCTGTAGATGATCCGGTATCTCCATTGTCACCATCTGTTTTTGTACCGGAATCATCCGATGTATCGGAAGATATATCACCGGAACTATCATCAGTTCCACCATTGGCTTTTGCGCCGCTCATATCCGGATCACTCTGTTTCATTGCAGATTTCACTGCGTTGAGTTTTCCGACATTTTCCTTGTATTTATCAAGCTGGCTTGTTACCTTGGTTTTAATGGAATCGATAATATCTTCCGATTCAGCAATCAGCCGGTTTGTCTGTATTTCAAACTGTTCGCGCAATCCAGGAGTAGATTCTATAGACATGGTATTGATCTGACTCTGAAGGAATTCATGAATCTTTTCAATATTATTTCCCATCTCGAACTGAATCTGCTGGATATTGAACCGGTGAGCAGATTCTATTTCTGCCGCCTCGACGCATAGCGAATATATTTCGTTTATCGTGTACGGAAACATATTTTTTTCTGCTTCTTCGGCAACGTTTTTAAGAGTTTTAACCTCTTTCCACATTTCCATGGCACAGTTAAAGTATGCTTCCTGGGCATCGTGTCTGTGTTTAAAGCTGTCTTCGATAGGAGCAGCTTCAGTTACAAACGTAACTATTTTACCGACAAACAGTGCATCGGAAAGTTTCTCTGAAAATAAAGTTCTTGCAGAATTGACTTGGTTAAGAATGTCCATATTTCCGGCAATCGGGTTTGATTCCGTATGTATTACGGAAGGTGACCGGCTCATACCTGGAAACAGCGGAGATTCAAGCGCCACTTTTTTCTGTGTGGCGACATCTTTTCCGGCAATATCCCTATTTTCGAGCGTTGTTTTTTGTTGAGCTATCTGCGCAGCCGACAGTGTAGCACCGGTGTCAGATTTGACAGCCGTTGCCGGCCCGAATGCTCCTCGTACTGTCTGGCCTTGCTTCTGGACTCCATCAAATAATCCCATATACAGGCCTCCATTAAATGATTACGTTTATGATGATATTGGGCGACAGTTTGACTGTCCCGTCATGCTTAAAAGCCTGTTCGTCCAATAGCTGGTTTATTGTTACATATTCCGGAATTATTTCATTCTTTCTTATAGTCGACTCAAGTTCAGCCGTATTGATAGTTTGAAATTTTGTATCCATTCCGTTGAGACTTACAAATTCTATGTAGTCGATATCACTGTATTTTCCCTTTATGTAAGTTAGAATATCTGACATGTACAGAACTCCTTTGTTTGCAGCAGTCTGTATGTATTCCGATACACTCTGGGATATCGAATATTTGAGCACGTCTGAATTGTCGCCTGTTTTAAACCGGACATTCAGTTCTATTGCTATGTCTATATTGTCCATAGGCACGTAGTTTCCTTTGGTTCCGATCACAAACGTTCCGGAAGGTCCTACCGTATTGTACAATCCTATAACAACCGAATTATTTTCGACAAGTTTCGGCAATACCTGTTTATACAGTGTATCCGAAACTTTCTTGAGACTGGAATATATAACTGCTCTTCTTTCAGGATCCAGCATTGCAGTCATCAGTATAAGTGGAACCCCGTGCATTACAAACGTTACTTCAGGCGGGGTTTCATAAATATAAGAACCGTCTTCATTGCGTTTTATCATCGAATCTCCGACACGGAATTTATATACAGGAGTAACTCCATCGGATTCATATACTATATCTCCGATATCGTGCAATACCACAGGATTTCCCTGACTGTCATATACTATTCCGCCGTCGGCATCCTTTTCATACATTATCGTATCGTACCGCATTGGAACGTCACTTGTGTATTTTGGGAACACTCCGTCCGTCAAAATAGCTTCCAGCGTAATCGAAAACATGTCGGTTACGTCGCGTACAAAAAACATGCGTTCCTGTGTTTCGAACACATCGGTTATTACAAATCCGTTCAGTTCTTCATATAACGTAAGCATGTATTGTGCGTGTTCGTTCGGAAACGTTGTTGCAGGTTTATATGCTATATACGCTTTCATTTTTCCGTTGAAAGGAATAAAATATCTGTCTGGAATGATGCCGGATTCTTTATACATCGATTCTGTCGTAGGCACTATATTCCCGCTCGTTATTCTGAGTTTCCCATCTGGGTTCAGAACGTCGTCAGTCTCAAGAATTGTGCTGAATCGCAATTTTCCGGTAGGAAGTTTTTCTATAGTATCAAGCGTCATATATGCATATGTATTGTCGTTAGAATCAAGAATTTCAAGCTTGACGTTGACCGGAAATGAACCTGCCGTCATATTGTCAAACTCATCGAGAATCACCTGTGATACTATTACATCACAGTATACGAAGTATTCCCTGTTTCTGATATCGGTACGAACGACGTTAATCATGTTGATTGCAAATTTTTCCGGAGACATTGTATTATTGTAGCCGAACACTGTTCCTATATGTGAATCGCACTGAACGTCAAATACGGTTACGAGATACGGATCCTTGATTATCTTAAGAAGATATGGACACATCATGAGAAGTCCGGAATTATTCTTGTACACATTATATAAATGCGACCAGTTTTTGTTGCGTAACGCGATGCTCGCATTTAACCCATTCTCGTCTTCGTCCTTTACCTCAAATCTTGTGTTATTGATACCCGTAAGATCTTCCGACAACCATTTCTGATAAACGTAATCTGTAGGTATGAGAAACGAGTTGATTTCCTGCTGGTCTACAAGCTTTCGTTGCGGTATCCATACCTGCGACGTTCTTGACGGAACGACATATTTGGATGCTGCGTCTCTGATTATGGAATAGGTTCGAAATACCCTGTCGAATATATCATCCTGGATTTTTACCACATCCATTCCGTATGGAGCCATAATCCGCAATATATCAGGTTCGGATATAATTGTATTTCTTGAACTCTTGGCGGTCACGGTAAGTTCGCGTAACTTGTCAAGGCTTGGCTTATCTTCACCGTGTTCAGACGCAGAACTTAAAAGCTGACCGAATGATTCAACGTTCACAAATGCGTCTTGATATACATCCGACCTGTCCTGGTCATATTGAAATTTTACTTGACCAAGAGTATATTCGAAATTTCCTGCAGACCCATCTGTTATAAAAAATTCGATTTTTACCCTGGAATTGAATGCCGGTGAAAAATGATTTGGGTTTGCAGAAAACGATATTTCAAACGTTCTATCGCTTAATCTGTAATAACAGAATTTTTTGCTCGATGTAGCAAGAAGAATTCCATTATATATCAATTCAAGATTTTCCCATGCATCATTATCTGTTTGTCTATATGAAACACGAATTCCAGCAAGTTGCCTTTCAAACGCAAACGAATATATGTCGCTGGTTTTTGAATTCGGAGTCACCGTTATTTCCTGGACATTTCTTGCTATCTGATGCGCACGGACCTTGATTACATACCATTGCTGGTTGTTTATTGTCTGCGATGTACCGGATATAAAGGTCGATTCGATATCGCTGAAAGGATTGCGTTCACTCATATCGTATTTACACGAAATAAGTTTCTTTCCACTGTATCCTTCTTTCACAACTATATCGACAGGATAATCAATCAAATAATATACATTGTCAAGAAACATGCGCATATTTTTTGATATGGTAAGCATCCCGTATCCTAAGCCGGTTCTTGTAACAGCGTGTGAAATAATATCGCGTTCTTTCATTGCTATAAGCACATCTATTACAGCCGGCTTCGCATAAAACGCGTCTATCTTTGAAGTGACCGCGTGCAGATATACATTATCGGCAAACTTAGCCACTGTAGGAAATATTTCTTTCGATCTTGTCCGCACATCGTAAAATCCCATCTCGATACCGTTTGCAACTATATCAAACAAGTACCCAGGCAAAGACGAATGCAGATCCGATGGCTCGACGCCGTCGGATCTTGATTCCGATATCCGTTGCCTAAATTCATCGATGAAAAAAGATTTCATGGCTGCGCTGCTTCGACCGAATTCTCTCAGTTTTGGCGTTGCCACTATATTTCTCCTTATAAGTTATATGTAAGATACGAACCTTGTTGCGTTGAACCGGTTGCTCTCGATGCAAGCGCTTTATATACAAGCTTGCCGTCTTCTATGAATGGATGACCCATCCACTGATTTGCCGGTGTCTGCATAAACGCATATGAGAATCCGGCTTCATTCTGTGTAGCTACACTTGTTTTTCGTTTGGTATTCCAATACCGGTTATATGTACCGTATCTTGTACCACCTTCGCCTAACTTTTCAGTTCCATTGATGCCTACAGACTGATCCAGCCATGCCTTTATACTTGGACTCAATATATTCGGAGTTTTGGCGAGTTTAATCTGTCCGGAAAGATTATATCGTAACCATTCACAGATATAGTCAAAATCGCCTATAATATCCGGGTTCATGAATTCAAAATGATTATAGTGATACGATATGGATATTTTAGGATCGGTAAGCTGCCCGCGTTCCGCTGGAATAAGAGTTCCGACAGGTATCGATATCGGAAACACTCCGGTGAATTTTCCGAAAAGTTTTATGCTGAATCCGTCTGGACCTGTGACAATAAAAAATACGCTTGCCATATCTTCATATATGAGATTATCCATAGCATATCTTGATGGTTGCATAAGTCCTTTACCCATAAGATCGGTACACCTTGCCCATAACATATGATACATCGTTACGTCAAGGTTTGCACTTTCAATATAGTTTATAGTCAGTTCCCCGGAAGACATTGATTCGTCGAGCCCCATGGGCTCGGCAGTCTTGTTTCCTGCCTGGTCTCCGTCATATTCGTATTTTTCCATAATCAGATCTTTGAAACCGTTTATTCCGGTTGAAAGGTTCGATATAAGAGGAACGAACGGGGTTTGGCCTATTCCTTGCTCGGAATGTCCATAAGTCAATATTCTATTGTATGAGTTTTCCGATTCAATATCCTGCGTATAACTTTCTTTATACGGGTGCTTCACCACATTATTTGTATCCGCTTTTCCGCGATTTACATAGTTAGTCCATTCAAGGTTACACTGTTTTGCGTTAGGCTCCATAAGGGAAGCCATTAATAAACATCCTTCCCTTGTTAAAGGGGCCTGATAAAACATCGGGTCCATTTTCAGGTTGGGAGGAGTGAGATTAAGTTGAGGTCTTGTCATGAATATATGCAGGTTGCCTGTTACGTGAGGGTTGAAATAATCTATACGGTGAAGAGAATTGTATCCGCGCAGAAATATGGCATCATCCGCCCATGCTGCTCCAGATTCAATCAGTGCTCCGATTTGAGCTGACCTCAATTCTGCATCTGTAGGATTTCTAACATCACTTAATGGAACCATGCCCGGGTACACTACTTGAGTACCGCCTTTTGGTTTCTCACTAGCCATTTAACATCTCCCTAGTTATGATTAACCTATTGTTCACACCGCATTTTCTCGGTCAAAAATCGGATTACAGTACAAATATATATCATAATTCTGTGATAGGAGGCTTTCATGGCATCACATAAACAAAAGTCTGCTACTAATGCGGATACAAAAGACAAATTTCCACTTAAAGACGATCCGGATGGACGGATTTATCGTGGAAAAGACGAAGTAAAGAAAGAGATATATGATACTACAAGTCCGCGCAATATGACCGCAGACGTTCTCGGATTTGACTTTATACAGGTATTGCGTGAAGAAAAACATGCGACAGGATGCGCCGTAAATATAGGCGAAGTTATACGGACTGAATTACTTTCCAGTAAAGCTCTTGCAACTGCCGCAAAAAGAGAAGCCGGAAATGTCAAGAGAGAAAATTTTCTAGGGTATAATGACATAAGTGATTTCGAAATAAATCAAGGTCTATTTTAATACGATAAAGGCGGGGTTTCCCCGCCTGCGATTATTTTTTGACCGAGAACAAGGACATAAATTGACTTATTTATTACAAGGAGTTAGCCATGGTTGAATTGTCACTAATAGGCTCCATTGTCAAAGCTCTCACAAGCAATTCGAGCAGTGTCGATGAAGCCAAACTCATGGATGCTATTCAGGCTTTGAAGGATGCTTCGTCTGGACCAACATCGCTATCGAAAAAGGCAAAACGCGGAATATATGAATTTCCGTTCATAATATCGTCTGGACTTGCCGATGACATCAAAAATATCTGCGCGATTCTGAAAAGCGGAGAAATTGAATATGGAAACATGCTGCTTATTGCTGCCGGCATCAATCCGACTGCGAGCCGGCAATCACAGATCGATATACAGAGGACTTTGTCGTCATATCACAATAATACGACAGATTACTCGTTTACAAACGAGAGCGTCGCTTCTCTTGAATATGAGACAAGAAGTATAGACTATATAGTGAATGAATCAAAGAAACCGAAGCCGCATAAGAATCACGGTATTCCGGCCGGGACCGCAAAGAATGATCCGGACGAAAACAACGATCCGAACAGTCAGGGAAATAACTCAAATGTCGGCAATTCGCAGACTGAAGTAAAACAACCCAGCTCTCACGCGGTTTATGTCGGCGGTATAGATCCTGGTGGAAAAAGCACATCTGAAGCAGTTGCAAAAGATATGGCATCTATGTATAATGCCACCATGATTACGATTTCGCTGCGTATTGGAACCGATGACAAGTCCAATATATCCATTCCAATAGGAATCAAATCTATACCACATATTCATCGTGCCTCAGACATTACCCAGATTCTTGCATCGTATGTAAAAACAAGAACCGCAGGTCCACTAGTCAGATTTCTAAGGTGGAGAAGTGGCGAGCTTAAAGGTCTGCATAATCTCCTTTTCAGGTATGACGAAATCAAAGAAGACATAGATTTTGTCAAAAGGGTAGGAAGTGACGCCGAGTGGGCTCATGTGCTCAAGGCAAGGTCGGCTAACCGTAAAATAAATTTCATTGCGCGGTTTATAGGAAAGCTTACCGGACACGATCAATTCAAGATGCCTGAAATCATGCCGAACTGCACGTTCTGTATCACACTCGAAGATGTTGATGAAATCGAGAATCTTACTGGACAGAATATATTTACCAATCCTTCAGCAGCGACCAAACTGCTCGATGACGCAATGGGTCTTGGATTGTATATATTTGACAGAAATACCGACGTTGTGCACGTTATGTATTCTGGATATACAAAATTCGCGTCATATGCAGCGTCTGCACTGAAATCGAAATCCAGTTCAAGTAAAGATGAAACAAAACTGCTCATTGACCTTATGGACAAAATGATGCGGAGATAGGAGAAAATACATGTTTAATTCACCAGTATTTGGCGGTATTAAAGACCGTGTAAAACAAGAAGATTTTTCATGTCACCCCGCAGTTGTCGAAGTCGGAAGAATGCTTACGTGTGAAGATTCACGCTCATTTTTTTGCTCCGAACTTGGGGGAAAGCTTGCAATAACAACGGAAACCGTAAAATCGTTCGTTGTCGACAAGCTTCGTGACATTATAACCACCAAGATTGCAAAGATGGATGCAGACTATCAGGAGATTCTAAAAACAAACGGTGACTATAAAAAATACCGGCATTTTGAATCAATTGATGCTACTGTAAATGAACTCATGCAACTTGTGGCAAATACACCTAAACTTCCGAATCAGGTAATAGAATCTATCACTGCAATAAGGAATGCGCACGTCAATATCGTAAAGAGCATACCGCAGTTCAAAGACTCGTTTATATACAACGTCCCTGTAATCAAACAGTATTATCTTACCATAGTTGCGTCTATCATATATGCAACCGGTTTCACCATCACATCGATGCTTGACTATGAACGTCGTGACGGTCAGGTTGACTTTACACTTATATTCAAAAATCAGAATCTTCTTGAACGCGGACTGCCGAAAAACATGATGACGGTTATACATCAGTTTAACTCCGATATCAAAGACGGTAAAGTATTCGCTCACATAAAAGAAGAAAAAGAAAAGAAACCGAAGTCGGCATTGCGTCACGAAGTTGCAATTCCATTGGTTCTTGCTGGCGTTGCAATAGGTCTTATAATGCTTCCGGCAATCATACGGTATGTGATATATTTCTTCATGTATTCGAAAGTCAAGCTTGCCGACTATATACGGACTCAAGCATTCTTTCTCGAGCTGAACGCAAAATCCGCAAAGAAATCCGGTGTAGACGAGAAGTATATATCAAAGCAGGAAGAATATGTCCAGCAGCTTCGTGATTTTGCAGCAAAGATATCTGCAGACAAATATGCTACAGAAAAAATAGTTGATAAAGAAATTGCGGCTGAAGATAAACAGGTTGTACGTGATTCTGACGACGATACGAGAAAAACGAATTCAAACAGTTCGACTTCAACGGATCTTTCCGGAGAGATAATATTGTGATTCGGTTTTCTTCACTGTATCAGGATGAAGAATTTGATGGAAGCCTTCCCGATTTGGAAATGTGCGAGGAATCTGTTTCTCTGGCATTGATCGGGGAGGAACTTCTTGAAGCTTTATCCGATGTAACAAAAACAGTCACAATAACAAAGATAGCAACAGAGTCCGGCATGGACTCTGTTTTCTTTGAAGGTTATTCGGATGATTCCACTAATGCTCTCGGTGCATTGCGGCAAAAACTTGCAGAATTCGGTGAAAAAATTATTGAATTGTGGGACGGATTTATTACATGGATTCGGACACAGATGCACACCGAAGATTATACATGGTATCATAAGATAAAGCATAAGATAGAACCGGCAATGAAAAATACCGGTGGTCCTAAAACCGTGAAAGCATATAAATATGCTCAAGGCATCACAGATCCAGGCAATGTAATTATGGACGACATAATCGATATGACAGACCTTCTAAACGATTTATATGATGTAGCAGACGAAATCATGCGTTCATTGATAGGAGACAGAAGCAGTGAATACATCGACAAGATTAAACGTGAATATGACGCTGACACAAAAGAATCTCTGCGCAAGGCATTGTCCGGGAACTGGTACGCATTAGGTAAAAAGATAGGACTCAAAACTACCGAAAGCAACGTGTTTGCTGCATCAGAAGTCAGAAATGCAATCATGGAAAAATATTTTGGTACATCGTCTCCCGAAAAAGAAGAAGTCGACATATCGGTTCTTATTCCTTCGGTAGATGCCGCAGATGCAGTCCTGGATCCAAGCAATACGAAGTCCCTATTCAATATGTGCCAGACAATAAAAAATGGATCCACGAAATGTGTTACACATCTTAGATTCGTTGACCAGAAACTCGATTCTTCCGAAATTGGGACTGAGGCCAAAGTAGGTTCTCTTTATATAGTCCGTACTGCGCTCGCGGTATGCAATGCAATAGGTCAGACTTATTGGAAAGTATATCTCAATGCAAGAAGCGACGTAAAACGTGCTATAAAAACAATCGTAAAGGCAAACAAACAAAATGAAGGTGAATCGAAATAATAGCAGTAAACAGGGGCTTCTAGCCCCTGTTTTCAACATTCATGTAATCCGTATATTGGAGGAAAACCGATGGGAATAGCAGTAAAATCGGTGTTTGAAGACCTCGCGTATATCAATGAAAACGACGATCCTGAAACAGACGTCGTATTTTCAATAACCGAATCTGTTCCTGCAGTGCTCGATATCATATCTGAGATCGAGCAACTGGAAGCCGGTGAACTTGCATATGAGGCGGTAGTAGACGTAAAGGTCGACATTATCACAACGATTGTATCAAAAATAAAACAGTTTCTCTGGAGAATATGGGAAGCGATACGGAATTTCTTTGAAAACGTTTTTCATTTTTTTCAGTCAAAAATAATGCGAACTGAACAGAAAATTCTTAAAGACAATTTTCATAAAATAGAAACGTACTACCGGGAATCGGAATCGGTGAAAATAGACATGTATACATATCTTGTAACGGATCCGGGTAAAGAATACCTGGATGATTCAAAAACGTTCGAACGCGCTGTTCCAGAGATATGTGCACATATTGACAATATCATAAGAGAAATAGAAAACCCTTCAGGATTTATCAACAGCGTAAAATATACAACAGGTTTTAACCGCGATGATTCCGGTATTAAAAAACTCAAGAAAGAACTCTTTGGAAAACTTGCCGGTTCGAAAGCGGACCCGAATATACTGACTGAAAATAATATAAGCACGGTAATCCGGCATAAATATTTCGGTGAACAGCGGGAAATAAGCGAACAAGAGATTAAACAGGTTTTCACGGATATATCTGTATATAAAAGCATAATATCCGAAGATGCATATAAAGCATTCAAGAATCTGTATACCAATTCACGAAAGACAATCAACGATTCTATAAAAGCAATAAATTCATTCGAATTATTTATATCAAAAGCCAGCGGAAACCAGCTCAAATATATGGCTGTGGATTCCAGGTTAAAAGATCATCGAAATCTACTTGTCACTCTATTATATACCTCTATTGCGTTTTGGGACCTGTATGCAGCAGTACGCAAAGACTGTATCAGAGCCGGCAAGGCGATAATAAAGCATTACAACGATTAAACATAGGATCGAGGCACTGTATACGCTAATTGGGCAGCAAGTACAAGTGTTGTCATCCACAGGTCATTTGAGCAAAACCACGTGGTTGCTTAAATGACACAAGATTGATATGGAGGAAACATATGAGTTTTTCTGTACAGTTTGAGCAGCTCATGAATAATGGCACGCTCTACGAAAACACGGAAGACCGGCCTGTCCTCGATCTTGTCGACGCCACAATGGAATGCATGGACATTCTTGAGGAAATTACCCAGCTTGAAGGCAACCTCTTCGTTTACGAAGCGGTAAAGCATGTCAAGAAGGCAAAAGCCGGCAAGAAAAAGATTAAGACGAAAACCACCAAGATGAAGGCAAAAGACGCGAAAGCGAAGAAAGCCGGGGGTAAAGTAGTTAAAATCACGAAAGAGGGCGATACCGACGGCCAGCAGGCCGACGGCGGAACCGGACCTATTCCGGTTACTTCCGATACTAACGGTCTCACCGACACCGATCTTGATGCTGATCCGGAAGCTGAAGTTCAGGTCACCGAAATCGCCGACGGCGAAAGAGGTGAAGCTCCTGCGGCTACCGAAGCTGCCGACCTCGTTATGGAAGGTGGCGAACAGTTCCTGGTCGTATATGAAGACAGCTCCCTGGTTACCATGGAAGCTGAAGAGAAAAAAGCCGAAGGCAGTTTCGTCGACGCCATCATCAAGCTGATTAAAAAGATTGGTGACTGGATTTCTTCGTTCATTTCCAAGGTTATTTCTTTCTTCAAGGGTGAGCACAAATTTTTCATGGCCAACAAAGCGGACATGAATTTCGAAGTCAAAGCCAAGCTTCCGACATTCGGTGGTAAAGGCCCGAAGGATGCCTGCGAGGAAATCTTCAAGTCTCTTGCCGAGATTATTGGTTCTGCGAAGAATATCAATCCCCAGGAAACACTGTTGATTGACGGCGTGAATGTGCTTGAAGAGGGCGCTTCCGAGAAGCTAAGCAAGAAATATCTTGACGGCGATGCGGAGAAGAGCCTGAAGGAAGCCGGAATCGACGCCGGAACCTACGACTATTTCCTGTCTGGATTCACGAAGAAGCTTAACGACATTCGTTCACAGTGGCGCAATGTTGAAGGTGCCTTCAAGAAGCTTGATGCGAAAGATTCGATGCAGGTGAAGAAAAACATCACCGGTGCCCACAAGGCCGTTAACGCGTCCTTTGGCATTCTCATGAAAATAAGCCGCAAGGTTCTTGCAACCATGCGCACCGCCGCGAAGAAAGCTGCGGAGCCGAAGAAATAAGCATTTATCCACTAAACTGATAGTTAAACAAGCTCTGAGGGCAACCTCGGAGCAAGTTTTATTTTTGGTGTGGAATAAGGAGAAACAGAATGGCTATTGCATCACTTACGTTTGAAAGCGTATTCAATAACATCTCCACCGAAGAGTCATTGCTTCCTGATGAAGATCTCGCACTCGAAGGTCTTACAATCATGGAAGAGCTTGCGGAAGCCGAAGAGGAACTCATTACGCTTGAGTCCATCTATTCCGCAAAGGAAGCACTTGGGATCGCATTTGAAGAAGGCGAGACCCCCGAAGCTGCTCCTGCTTCCGGAGATGCAGCCGCCGGTGCGGCTAAGAAAGAACCCGGTAAAATTACTGCGGCTCTTGGTAAAATCAAGGAAAAAATCATTGCCGCATGGAACTGGCTTGTGAAACAGTTTACGAAAATCGCGAACTTTTTCAACGACCTTTTCCAGTTCAACGCGAAATGGTTTGTAAAAAACAAGGAACTTCTTAAAGGCGCATGGGATACGACTTCGGTCAATACCACTGCCAAGCTTAAGGATCCTGGAACTGTGGAAAAGGTGGTCGCCGGTACAACCGACGCTCTTACCAAAGCTGCGGCTGTCATGAAAGATATCGATACTTCCGAAAAGGTTGAAGCCGGTATCAAAGAACTCAACGGTGTGATCGACGGACTCAAGAAAAATTCCGACGACATATTCGAGAAATTCGATGCGAAGGAACTTCCGGCGAAAGACATCATTGCATTCAACGATGCCGAGACTCTGGTTACAAGGAATCTTGTGAAAGTCGCCAACGATCTTCGTACCGCAAATGCCAACTCGAAGAAGCTTTGTGCGGACGGTATTGCGGCGCTGAAGAAAACGGCGAAAGACACGCAGGATAAGTCCGAACGTGCACGCATTTCTGCCACTCAGAAGCTGTTCGGTCTTAACCGCAAGGTATTTACCGTTCAGACAAGTCTGTGCAACAAAGCTGCGAGTCTTGCCGTTAAAACTGCCAAGGCCGTCTTCAAGAAAGCCGGGGGTAAAGGTGAAGAACCGAAAGCTCTTGGTGGTTCTGTGGAAGACAAGGGCGGCGATAATAAAGCTACCGCGTAAATCAAACTATCCGGGGCCATTGGCCCCGGATAACTTATGTTGAAAAAATCGCAACTAAGCACTTTTCACCTATATATTATTATAGTGTGAAAAGGAAGGATACTGCCGGCAGCACGAACTACCGGCAGTAAATTTAAACCTTCCTGTCAGGGAGGCGAGTATGACGACGAGTCAGAAATGCCGCCAGCAGATACTTTTAAGAACTGCTGGTCGCAACGCCAAACCGACTGTTGCTTCATCGCGACCTATCGGATTTAAATCCGGTAAGTACGATTTAGCAATCCTGCCAAGTCCCGGTAAAACCGGTATTGGTATGGTAACAGTCGGTTATTCTCCGGCCTGACAATAGGTTGTTGAATACTTGATATAATTCGACTAGATAGACAGCCTGAAACCAATGGTTTCAGGCTATATTTTACATATTTTCTATCTTCCACAGTGTATTATACCACAAAAAATCGCAACTAAACGATTTTCAGCTATATATTATTATAGTAGGTAAAGAATAGAATCTTTATACTATAATCCATATGGAGGCCAAATTATGGCAAATGCATCAAATTCCTTTGAAGGAAACAATCAGAACTTTGAGCAGGCAGCTCAGAGCCAGTCGAGCACAGCGGAAGCTTCCGCGAGTGAAACCCAGCAGGCAACCGGCGGGAAGCCGAAAGCCGATACCAAGACAAAGACACTTACCGTTCTCAAGTTCGGTGGTTGCCTTTTGGTAGGCGTAGGTCTCGGTGTGGCCGGTACACGACTGTATGACAGTTGGAAAGCCGGCAACCTGAAGCTTCCCGGAAGTGGAGCCCCCGCCAAGAAATGAAGTCCTCCTTTACTTCGAAGAAGGGCGGCGACTAACGTCAAACCCCGCCCTAAATTAGGGCGGGGGCATTTGACTTCCTTTTTTTATTCTTCAAGTAACTGCAAGTCTTTATTATATTCATCGATTGCTTTTCCGACGTCGCGCTTGTTGACTTCTATATCGTCTTCTTCTTTTTTGTATATTTCCCGTATGACTTCGGTTCCTTTATATGTAAGAACCAGCACATTCTTCTTCTTGAAGTCAAACGGTGAATACATATCGTTTATCATAAGAAGTATATACCAGTAATCTGTACTTCCATATAAATCACTCGAAAGTCTCTTCGGTCTATATTTATATTTTTTAAGTTCCTCATCTGACAATATACGCATTTCCGTATGAGGCATAATAGATGCATAATATCTATCCCTGAACAGGTTGAAGTCCTCTTCAATGAATCCGTCCTGAAATGCATAGTATGAGGAATTCTGGAACTGCATATAATTATTCATTGAACGTTCGACCTGTTCGGCCATATCTTTCGTTCTTGCATTCTGTAATTGCTGCATATGTGTCTCCTATGAATTAAAATAAACTTACCGTTATTCATTGCGCCCATGCCAATTTAAACTCGTATACGGAATGGAGCAGGCTGTATCAAATAGATGCGCGTATAATATACGACAGAATTCAAAATGATTGGGATATCGATATGGATCTTCTGTTGATACCTGCATGGTTAGGCTCATAAATTAATGACGAACGAGCGGATTCGGTATCGTAGATGCTATCGGAGGTATAACTGCTGCTGCTATAGGTTGTGGTATAAGAAACGGTATCATGGCAGTTATGCATGTAAGCACACGTTCCCCCCAAGCCCCAACACCGCTAGGTGTCGATGTAATAGTGGCCCCGGAAGCATTGATCATCTGTATTGACGGAGGTGATTGCGGAGCGGGAGAAATACCCAATCCGGACGCTCCCACTATACCGGAGAATAAAGACATAGGCGCTGTGCATTTAAACATGGCAGATACATCGCACGTCATCGTTGCCGTAACCATGTTTATGGTGGCATCGCCTGTTTCTTTAATTTTCGTGGCATGCAGCTCGTATTTTGTGCCGGCTTCTATAATAACCGATGTTTTTGCGTCTACCTGAAGATCGTTACATTCAACGTGTATTTTCTCATCTACTTTAATATGTGCATTCTTTTCTGTAAGTTCTACAATGGAAGCATCTGCGTTTTTCATCCACACATGCTTTGCATCGGTTTCAAATCCGTATGCATTTCCAGTCTCATCCTGCGTAACAACAGTTCCAGCATCAGTATCTATGATAATATCATACATATGAGATTCGCCGTTATTCTGCGATGTATGTATGAATATTTTTTTATCTCTTGTGGATATTCCTATTTTATATGCGTCTCCTGGATCGGTGTCTACTTCCTGTTTTCCGAAACAGAATAGTTCAATATGATCTGTTTTGCGTTTTTTCTCGTTATTATTATCGTCTGTATATCGAGGATGCTTGTAGTCTCCGTCCACAAAAAATATATATGCGGTTTCGCCTAAGGCTATCACTGGTTGCGTAAAGTTGCTTCTGCCATTATATTTGACTTTCAGCCAGTTGATAGTTTTTACACTTCCTGCAACGTTCGGCTTCCATTTGGCGTCGTTTGCAAATATATTCTCTTTTATGGTTACATCCTTCTCTTTCGGTCCGGAATCAGACTGCATGAGTCCGAACAGCTTCGGGACAAAAAAACCGACCATGTCTTTTTCTGCGAGTTCTTCTTTCGTCTTATATACCCATCCGGTCATCATGCCGCCGGTGTATTCTATTTGCATTAAATCATATGTGCTTTGTCCTGTAAACATGATTCCTCCATTAATGATTATGATTTTGTTTTTCGGTATAAAAAACATGAAATTCCGGGCCTAGAAGGCCCGGAAATAAGATCGACTTTTTCATTTTCAGGACTTGTGAAGGACAGGGTGCCTTGCACCTGACGATTCATAAGATTCGCACACAGAAAGCAGGTATGGAACCAGCATTCTATATAATATCCCTACAAACTCAATCGACTCGTTCTGTATCTTGGATTTCATGCGAAACAGATTCGACATACCTGATTCGGGAGCAGGATGAAAAGCGTCTCCGAGTAGCATAAGTGCACCGTCAACACCAAACAGGTTCTTTATGTTGTCAGGAATCTGTTTTTCACCGTATTCTCGGTTTTTCGATAAATCGGTACCTATATTTTTCTCGTCGACAATGTCCAGCAATGCCTGAATTCCTATCATAGAATTGATAAAGTGTCCATACATTCCACCAGTGTCAACTGATGGAGTTTTGGCAATATTCGGATTCTTGCACTGTTCCTGGTACTCAGAACCAAGCCGAATCATACACCCCGATAAAACTGAAGACGCCGCACTTGACAGATACATATCGAGTATAAACGATTTAATCTGGTTTATCGATATTTCGTTTGCAGCGACTTTCTTAAAGAAGGTTTCCATGGTAAAGCAGTGCTTCAGATAAGCTGCTTTTACAAGTGAACGCGGTATGACATTACTGTCTTTCAGTTTTATTTTAGTATAATCTGTTACAAATTTTACCGTGCTCGTATAGTACATATACTTTAGTCTTTCAAACAGAAACTGCGCAAACGCATCGTCGTCAAGAATTTCATGTATTATTCTCGCATCAGACAGCAGCTGTTGCGGGATCTCTTCGATTTCGTTCCACCCCAAATTTAGTTTAACGCGATCTTCATGATCCTTGACAAGACCTTCGTTTCCAAAATACGAGAAACTGTGAAGATCTATTGATTTGTCGAATACCCTGTCCACTATATATCTGCGCATACCGTCAAATGCATTTATACGTGCACGTATAAACGAATCGAAGTTTTTCGAGTCGAGTGATTTTACTGCCTTTCTATCGAACGTGAACATTGCGATATCCGCAATATTAATATATGCGTCTTTTACATTCTGGTCTTTTTCACTACCAAGATTTACAGTAAAATGCATGGTATCGATAAAATGATAACTGTCTTTTGACGCAGTATAATACAGTGAATTTATTTTCCTGAGAAACAGGTATAACCAGTTTCTTGAATCTTCGACAGCTACCTCGTCGGAATGAGTAAGTACACCGAATACATTGACGCAATCGGCAGTAATCATCGAAGTTCTGCCGCCTCTTTCGGCAAAGACTTTCGCATCCGTCCTCGCAGATATTTGAAGTTTGGCCAATACTGTTTGTGCAGTCATTATTTCTCGCTTTGTCATATCGGATTCAAACTTCATACGTTTAAATGCGTCGAAATTGCCATACATGTCTTCTAGAAGTTCACATATACCGTTCTGGAAACAGTCCGTTCCTTCGCGTCCTGTATCAATCAGAGATGTCTTGAATTTCCAAAGATTGGTTATTGATTTAGCCGCTTCTACAAACGCTGGAATTTTGGCAAACTCTTTAATGTCAGTTTTAAGACCGTCATTTAATTCTTCCGACGAATTGAATCTGGATATAACAGATATCATTTTTGTGAATTCTTCGTGCTTCAGTTTACCGTTTTTGATTTTTTCCACGTTCTGTACAAGTACATCGGACAGGTTTTTCTGGTCATACCCTGTCTGGAGAAGAACCTTGATGTCTTCATCACTAAATACAGGAATAAAATCGAATTCTTTATCGACTTCGAGAGAGTTGTATTTTATCCGATATTTAAGCGGTATGAGTGCATAGCTTTCCAGAATTTTCAGCAGAAACCTGTAATTTATTTTCCCGTCGTCTGTATACGGAATTTCAAATTTCGCGTTGTCGTCGGATATGAGTTTCTGGAACGCGTGTAGATTTGACCATGGCTGCTCAATAAATGTATCAAAGAATATATTTGAAATTTCGTCTATATCCTCTTTTACTGTCGGCCACCCTTTGATTTTTCCGAACTCTGTTTGGACATCAGATACATCGTTATCGATTCTTGCTCTGATGGATATCTTCTCATAGTCGGATTTACGCATAAGAGGTATACCGATATAAAAAATCTTTGTTGTGCGTGCGTATACAGCGACATCGCCATTATTACGGTTTACTATGGCGACCCCATAATCTCCAAGCTGGATTATATAATAGTCGAAGTAGTTTGCAAGTTCGACAACCGTTTCCTTTGGACATGCAAGAAGTTGATTTTGTTTCAATTCATCGTATATGCATACATCGCCGACAATAACCAGTTTATCGGTATTTTCCTTTTTGGAGAATGCATACAGATTAAACCGTGAATTTTTTTCGACCCCTATCAATCCGTTTGTAGTTACACTTAGTTTCGATATACCTACTACAGGTTGTAGAAACGTTTTCATGCTTATACGTCGAATGTCATTTAATTCGATTTTTTCAGGCCACACAAGAAGTTCATGCGTTGAAAGTTCGGGCTGTTCTTTTTTATTTGCCATATTTCAGACCTCCATGGATATGATATATACTCATAATTAGATGTGTGTTTTTACATATATATTATGATAAGTATAGGAGACCAATATGAAAATCAACAAACTTGAGCTCGACGATATAGTTAAATACGGAATCGGCGAGTTAAGAAAACGTCACGCTACATGCGATCGAATTATCGAGAATCTTTGTAGCAGCGAATTTGTAGGTTCCGTTTTACACAACGGTGTTACTATAGCGGAATTTATTACATTTTACAAAGATATGTCTATTTCTGAGACTGTGACAAAAGCCCAGAATATCGGCCAGTATTTTCCAAACATGGTTGACAGACCGGTATCTCGACAAAAAGGGAAAGCCGAAATACCTGAACCCACCCATCTTTCCGAAAAAGAAATAAAGACGTATTTAAGTTATCTCAATAAAGAATTCGGGATGTTTGAGAAAGTATCCGGAATCATTATCGACGGATTGGTTGAACGCGTTGAAAATCTCAAGAAATTTTATTATATCGAAACGTTTATCGATGAATGCGAAAGCATATTTTGCTCTTCTGGGCATCACGTCGTGCTTGACGAAATATTCAAAGACGCAAAGAAACGCGATAAACTTTACAGGATTCTCGATATTATAGTTGAGGCCGAAATGGCCTATATGGTCGTACAACTGTCGATGCATATGCCTACACAGTTTAATAAATATTCGCCGATCAATGTCGATCGGAATATTTTCTACTACCGAAAATATATGGACGCCATAGTAGAAAATAAGAAACTCGAAGCTATCGGATTCCCGATGATTGATTTTTATATTCACGATAAAAGGAGAGACAATGAAACTATCTAACGAAAATTTTGGGCATTTTGCAAGAGCTGTAAGACTTGGTATCGCATCCGGTAAAATATACGATATCAACGAAGCGAGAAAACTTGTTATGGATGACATGTTACACATGTTCGATGCTTCCGATAGCGACGCAATATATGATTCGTCGTTCGAATTCCTTTTCGGAAAACGCGGAGGAACATCGATGCGGTCATTTTTCATGACAGATGAACTCAACGATTACCGAATCGAATCGAAAACAGGCAAAGCGTGGAAAATTCCAATCGAACTTAAGAATGAAATTATTACCATGCTCGAAAAGATGGGTCCTAAAGTATATCTTACAGACGACGAAGACGTTCGGCAGATTCTTAAAGGAACTCCTCTTATCGCATACATGGCTAAGAACGATGTAGATTTTTCTATATCGACACTATCTGGCCGTGACTTTGAAATAATGTGGGACGATGACCAGAAAAATATCAAATACAGTACAATTCCGATGATGGAAATACCTAAACGGTTTAACGGCGAACTTCCATATTTTAACATAGGCGACGTCATATGGTATTATGATTATTTCAACGAGACAAGATTTCAAGCCTCTCCTATACGACGTATAGGAGTCGTGTCGAGTCCTGTAATAGGCGATATGACAGATACACTCACCATAGGCTGGGAGGTATATCCTAGCACTAAGAAACGTTTCAGGTTTTAGATCTTACATACCGGCATAAATGCCGGTATTATTTTTTATAAAAATCGCATAGTCGACATTTTCACATATATATTATAATACTGGTAGAAGACACAAAGCAGTTCGCTCACTATGTTTTCACCACCTCGGGATTAACTATGATCCTGAAAAATTCCTGCCCGCTGAACGCGGAGCAGCAATATGGAGGCACTATATGTGCAATTCACAGAATGGTTGCGGGAATGCAGCCGAAAGCAAATCTTTGGTTGAGGTAATCAAAGATCAGTTCGTCGACGCCGTTGTCAAAATCAAGGCGTTCGCCGTAAGTTACAAAATCGGTAAACTCCGGAAAGTTTCAAAAGAAATCGTCAACACGTATTTCGACGCTACTTCCGAAGTTATCGACGATGTCGCTGACGTGTCGTACGGTATATTCGAGGATATTGTCAAATCCCCGAAACTCATGCGGGTTGTCGCCAAATCCATGGTCGCAGGGAAAACCATGTATAACAAGTTTGAGCGCGACCGCAACGTCAAAGCCGTAATCATGCTTGGCAATATTGTAGCCGAGTATGAAGAGCAGAAAATCGCGGATGTCGAAGAAAAAGCCATCACAACAGACGAGTTGTTGGCTGAAGCCAGAAAGCTGATCTCTTCCGGTGACATCGACAGCGGCATCCTTGACTATATCAAGAAAACCCGCGAGAAGAACGACAGGTTCAATGCTCTCAAGTTCAACGCGTTCAAGTTCAACGGTTCTGTTATCCTGAGCGCGGAAGAAATCGAAGCTGCTATCAACGACGAGCAGCCTGGTCTTGATATTGACGACGAGTTAATCGTTGTCCGCAAAACCATTCGTGTTTCCAAGAAAGAGCTCAAAGCGAAGCTTGCAGAATGCGAAAAAGAAATCGCGCAAGCCAAGAAGGAGTAAACGCCAAATCCGGGGCCTTCGCCATTATGTGCGACGCTCCCTGACTAGGAGAAGAAAAAACTGGCTGTCCCATAGGGGAGTAGTCTATACGCGTCTGATCAACGCAGTGCTATATTTCGCTATTTCAAACTGATGCGGCAGCTGCCCATGTTGAGACATGGGACCCATCGCCGCCGCGCGTAGCGAAACAGTTTCTCCGGGGCCACAAGCCCCGGAGTTTTTTTGTTTATATTACATCCTGAAACCTTGCTTCATAGTCTTCCTGCGATTCACCGAGTTCATCGATGATATCCGGATTTTCTTTTCCGGCAGCCAAAGCGTATCTCATAGCCTGATTTCCGTTGATATTGACAGGTGCTTCAAGTTCAGCCTTTGTTTTTGCTCTTTCTTTAAGCTTTACAAAGACTCTCATGAATAACCACATTACTGCCTGTCCTCTGCGTTTTTCTTTGAAATTGGTTCCTGGAGATATCAAATCATTGTAAGTAATCTTAATCTCTTCCAAATCTTTTTTCATTTGCGCTCTCATTGCTGGAGGCAAATTTCTGTCTTCAAGTTCTTTTGCAAGACCTTCATACAGCTTTTTGATTCTTACTCTATCGGAAGGATGCTCTTCACATACACCGAGTATTGATATTGCACCCATCATATTGAATGCAGAAACCATCCTAAGAAGTGGAAATTCGGTTGTTTGAGGCTCGGCGGCCGTGTACATATTATAGAAAAACTCTGCTTCCGCGAGCCCCAGCCCGTACTTCATCGAGAAATTGTCCGCAAACAGTTCACATTCCTTATTTTTTCTGTATATTGCACCTCTTGCGAAAAGGTCAACAAGAAACAGAGGATCATAGAGAATTGTAATTGCAAATGACGTTATACCGGGCAGTGGAATCCATGATATGAGAGTTATAAGAAGGCTCTGTACTAATCCTATAATTGATGCAATCAGTCCTTTATGTCCTCCGCCTCCTTCACTTCCAGATTCCGCAAGTTCTCCGTTTTTCCATTTGGCCGTATCAAGTGTATCATCTGTAATGCTTTTTCCATCAGCAATATCGTGTTTTCTCGATTTACCAAGACCGAATCCTGTAAATACCCATTTAAGAGTATCGAATATATTTCCTATTGCACCGAATATATTCAGGGTAAATACTTTGTAGATAAAATCTTTCACCTGTCCAAATAATGTCTTTGTAATAAACTGTGATTTCTGGCGGTGAATGGAAGTTACCTTGAAATGCTGAAATCCATGGCCTATCTCATGAAACATGATTGCCGTTAACGTTTCATCGGACAATTTCGGGTCCGTTATCAACGGTAATCCGAGCATCATTATGATATGTATATTATCCTTGGTTTCATATTTATACCCTGTAGGAGTTTCTACAAGTTTTGATTTAGATATTGCCTTTCTCTCGACAGAATTTCCACAGATAAAAGAAACCGCGTATGCATTGTAACATGATTCAAGTCCGATATATGCATCCTCCGAGTTGAAATGGTCGGATACTTTTTTTCCCCATTCATCGAGAATTCCGCGAATTGTGGCTTTATCTGAATCTGGAATCTTGCCGGCTTTCTTCGGAAGCAGTTCACGTATCTGATGTATGTAGTTTATAGTATCCTGTACTATTTCTACCTTGCCGAAATATGCTTCCATTGTCACAGTCTGTGCGGCAGCATAAGCTTCATCGGGAAGTTTTGATTCCCATGTTACTTCGCCTTCTAGACCATCATATATTGGCATACAGCTTTCATTTGATACTTTTTCAAGTATTTCCGTTGCTCCTGCCTCATCTTCCGGTTTCATTTTCGGGATCATGAATCTCAGGCTTCTGAACGTAGAAATCATTTTTGCAGTTACTGCTACATTGCTCGGAGGAGTAGATTCCGTATACCCGTCATTTTTCAGTTTCAGCAGTGAATGGAAAATCATGTAAAAGAATGATTTCGCATATGCTTTGTCTTCGCTGTTTTTGCTCGGGTCTATATATTCCGAATACGTTCTTTCAAGTCTTTCGATATCTTTTATAATATCGCCTTTAAGTTTTTTCGGAATGGACGGGTCATCAAGATCTTTTCTTAGCGAATTATACATCGCCTTTATCCGGTTTCTATCTGAAGGATACCCGGCAGCAAATGCAGTCATTGTCTCAAGTCCGAGAAATACGGATTGAGTCAATATTCTTACTACCGGTATATAATTGAATACGGTGTTTATTCCACCGGTTACAACTTTATCGGAACCTGACTGCTTTTTTATTATAATCAAAGATTCTGCAAGTTCAGGACCAAGTCCGAAAGCTTTTGCAAAATCATCGGATTTCCTTTCAAGATGCTTGTTAACGTGTGACATTGGAAATAAACCTGTTGAAATAAGACGGTTTATGAAAAACCTAACAGCGCTGAATCCGAGTGCCTTCGTAGTAATAAACGATATAAATTCTCCTACGAGCATCCATATCTGAATGAAAAAGACTTTTATAAAAATCACGAATTCATTAGTGTTTTTTATTGCAGGTTCGACTGTACTTCCAGGTTTCAATACAACGCGTACTTTTTCTATTTCCGTTTTCATCTTGTCTTTTTTACCAAGAACTGTTTTCCAGAAAATAGTTATTATTTTGAAAGCAGCAATTATACCGAATACAAACTCCTGTACCGCTGCGGCCATTTTACTTCCGACAAGTACCATAATCGATTTTGTTTCATCATTCATCGGAAGATTCGGGTTTCCTGTAGCAGCTGCTTCCTCAAGATGACTGTCAAACAACCATTTCATGAATTTCATGGAATCCACAATTCCAGCATCATCGAGATCTTCTCCGGAACCGCCTTTCAGTATTTTGCCGGAACGTATTACCTGCATTACGGTAAATGCCATCCGCATTCCCATATCTATACCGAAAATAAGTCTCTGCAGTCCAAGAGCCATCCCATAATTGTGATTTATGAATGAGTGTCCTATTTCATGAAATAATACTGCCGTAAGCTGTACATCGGACAATACCGTATTTGCAAGTATAGGTACACCGATTATTATTACAAGATATTTATGTGAAGGATCTTTAAACCGTATACCCTGAGCATCTTCTACAGTTTCTGTAAAAGCATTCAATGCTTCCACGTATGACATATCCTGGTATTTTTCAAGATTTAGATCTCCATGAGTTACCGGTACAGAATTAATTCCAAATTCATTTGTTATCTGAATATGGACGGTTTCTATACCGAATCCTTTTTCCATAATTTTTTCACATGATTTCAGCATCCTTTCAGCTGAATCTATATCGTTTTGGGTAAGTTCTTTACCGACCTTACCTTGAAACAGTTTCTGTATTTTTCCAATGGAAGACGATACATTAAGAACCGTATTATTTTTTCCAACGTAGTTTTCCATAGAGATGGCAGTTTTCCGGAACGCGGCGGCTACAGACTCTAGTTTGCAATCACCTGACTCCACGCGGTACCCGCGTGGAATAAATATACGTTTCTCGGAGTCGAACTGCTCGATAGGCAAGTTAATTATACTCATCTGCGTTCCTCACTTACTCGAATGTTTTTAGCATTTCGATAGCTAAAGTAAGCCGGTAATACACGACCGAAGGGAGTTATGACAGCTGTATCTCAAATTTTTTAGCGCGCACGTTTTCTCGAATCGCTTATATATAATTATATAACGCGGGCGCGCGTATTAGCTAATATACCACTTCATTAAGACTTCTCCTTCGGAGAAGGAGAAGGATTATTTAGTAGACCTACTCTGAGTTTACGAAGAGTAGGTCTAATACTTCTGTACTTTCAAATATAAGCCTTATAAATAATATTAATAATATTAGCTATTGATCTAAGTTAAGTTAAAGTATATATTAAACTACGGGCGCGCGTAATAATATTAAATAACGCACGCGCGTTAATATAATTATATTAAGCAAAATCAAATTTTAATTAACGCGAAGTTATATTTTAAACCTCAAGGAACAGCTAATTACATCAACGAATATATATTATAATTGCATAATGTATAACGAGGAGGAATCGTGGGATTCGCAAAATCTAATGAAATATTACACCACGACATCGAAAAAGAACTTAGTGAACTTTGGGGGTTTATACCTTATAAAATCCATTCGGATGCTCCGTCGATAAGGCGAAATTCAACTGTTCTTGATGTCGAGTGCATGAATTGCAATACGCATTTTGACAAAACGTTCATGGAACTTGAAAACATGCGCCGAAACCAGCAGTATTATTGCCCTTCATGCAAATCGGCTGTAAATCCGACATATGTCGAAAACGGATTAGCGTCGTTTGATGAACTGGATCCTGGGTTCAAGGAAGATCTTCAGGAAGAATATTCGATCATGGAAGCCATACGTGAAGCGTATGGGTATATGCCATATAACTTTGTAACGTTTCTTCCAGGAAGAAACGTTCATCTTGAACACAAGGAATGTGGAACAAAATTTACGGCTACATTAACACAGATCATTAAAAACAGGGAACTACCGGACTTGATTACCGGAGAGAAAGTTCCGTATACATATTGCCCGAAATGCAATAATATATATTTCGATGAAAAAGTCAACTTTATCGGGATGAAATTTGTTGAACGTCTTCACAACCATTTTGAACGTGGTAGCGAAAAATCGGTATCGGATGGAAACGAACCTATAGAATTTCCGTATGTATTCGATCAAACTGATATAAACAGATACAGAGACATGGAAGTCAAAATGGTGGTTACATGCAAATACTGTAATCATAAATTTTCAGAATTTCCGGATAGGCTGTTTGATCCGACATATAAATCAATGTGTCCTGTATGCGGTGGAAAGAAACCGGAAACAGATCCTGTCAAAGAAGAGATACGGCAAATCGATAACGCGAATTCCGAAGAATCCATAAATGTGCAGGAACATCTTGAACCTGCTGAAATGAAAATAGAATCCGCGCAGCAAGATAATCCGCCGCAAGCGGATCTTTCGATAACGGTGGATGTTGACAACGCTATAGAAAGTCTTGAGTTGTCTGCAGAACAGACACCGTCAGTCGACGAACAAGAGATTTCGGATAATTCTATATCCGAAAGTCACCAGGATAACGGTGATTGTAAAGAAGAGGAGATAGCCACATATGAAGAATCGGATAACAATGACGCTGCTAAAGAGTACAGTGAAACGGTCGATACCGGGACCACTGGAGATGATGCCGTCAGTAACGAGAGTGGCGTTTCTTGTGAGGATGCCGAACAGGGATCCTGTGAAGACGAATATGAGCAGAACTCAGATGAACTGCAGTCAACCGAGCAACCGGCAGTAGATGAATCTTCTATATTGCCGGAGGAAAACGTTATGGCGAGTAATGGAAATATGAACGGTGATATAGTTATCGAAGACGATGCGTTCGGTCTTCCAGAAGACATAGTCGTCGAAGAAGAACCTTCTGAAAGCGAACCGCTTATGTTTGACGACGATGGATACGCTGATTCATACGAGCCGACTGAAGTAAACCCTCCTGTCGCAGAATTCTCGAATCCGCATATTGTCGACAATGAAGCATATAATGAAATGGTTGCCGAAGAAGACGAAATCGAAGACGATTTTGAATCAACCGAAGAAATCATGTCCGATCTCGGTATAGAACCAGAGGAAGGAGCAAACATGATTCGTGAATCGGAGATACTTCCTGAACCGGAAACTGAAAAAAGTTTTATTGAAGGTGAAGGTTTAGAAGATATCGAAGAAGACGAGTTGTCAGAAAACGAAGAATCGGCACCATTGGCTTATGACGAGTCGTTACAGAATAATCCGTCATTCGGGCTTCCACAAGGTATTGAAATGCAAATCGACGAAAATATGTCTATGGTTTCGGACAATTTTCCAGAGCAAATATGCGAAGAAGGTTTCACAGGCAATCTTCCTGAAGTTTCACAGGAATCATATTCGGATTATTCTGTTCCGCTGTCGAACCCGGGTATTGGAAACGCGGCGGCAATGTCGGAACCATCGAGAATACGTTTCGGCGGGTTAACCCGCAAACCATCGTTCCGAATTCCGAAAAACGGAATTCCTGCGGGGGTACCGTCGTATGATATGCCAAACAGTGAAAACGAACACATAAAACCTGTGTCTAAAAGGCAAGAAATTGACCTTAGACAGCACGTATATACCAATAACAGAGCCTTCAGCGAAAGACAACCCGATGAACCGGTATATATTATGAATAGTAGCAAACCTCTGAGTTCGGTAAAAGAAAGCAGTTCTCAAGATCTCATGAACGAAGCGATAGACGCTATTTTTGACCTGTAGCAATCGTCGCATTATATACAGACTTGCGGGTATCTATGCATAGATACCCGTGAAAGTCATTTTAAATCCGGGGCACGCGATGCGTGTATGAAAATAAAAGATTGAAGTAACCGGCGGAAGTCCGTTAGGTCTAATGACGAATACGTCAAGTGAGGAGAAATTAATATGGCTGTAACTCCAGCAGGCAATATAAACATACGTCCTGGAGCAGGAGCAGGCATACCGACGGGTAATGCAGGACCTGCGACGTTCAGTGAAGTTGCCGAAAAAACTACAAGTGCCAAAGTAACGGCACACATCAACGCAGACGGGAATATCATCCGTAACGACGGACGCCAGATCCCAGGAAATCATGGGACCGTTCCCAATCCGGGACAGCAAGGACCTTATTCTCAACCGAGCAACCAGGCCCAGCAACAGCAAGGCGGTGGGTATTCAGTTCCTCCGAATGCAGGTGGAACCCAGCAATCCGGAAGAAGAGCAGACCAGTATCATGACAATAACCAGGGAAACTTTAACGGTTTTCAGGGACAGCAACGGCATGGACAGAATGCCGGGAACAACGGCCGACAGGAGCGCAACGAAGCGCTTCGCTTTGACTTCTCAAGACTCAACAAAGAAGGCTCGAGCCTTCTTACGTTCGATTCGACCAAAATCGGCGGATATCTTAAAACGCTGGTTGAAGGCAATGGACTTCAGAGTAAATACAAGGTAGAGTATAACCAGATGTACAATGCGTATATGATTACGGCCAACAAAGCACAAATCATATACATCATGGGTACCAGACAGAAGAACTCTCCCTTGTTCTCAATTCCGCAACAGGGAATCCAGAACGTATATTCGTTCTCCCACAACGGAAACGAACTTACCCAGATGGCAGCGGGATATATATTCAATTCTCAGGGAGATCCGGAAGCCGGATTTGCTATCATATTTGACGATGATGTCGAGAATAATTTCTCGGCGGTAGCATATTTCCTGACGAAACTTATTCTTCCGCACAGGGTTATGAGCCTCTCAGAGGATAAATACCTCAATCCCGATTACGGGTTCCAGTGGATTGACACCGTTGTCGATCCAAATGCAAAGGCATTCACCAAACGTTTCTGTGAAATGAATTCGCCTAACTCGATGAGAGTCCCCGGAAGCCACTTCCTCGGCATGTCTCTTCTTGACAGGAGTGCCATGTTTGGAAACAACCAGAACGGTTTTGGCTTTGGCGGTGGCTTTGGCGGTGGGATGTTTGGCGGCGGTGGATTTCCCGGGATGGGAGGATTCGGCGGCGGCTTTTCTAACGGCGGATTCAGCTTCGCCAATAACGGTTTTGCACAGCAGAACCAGATGCCGCAGAACCAGATAATTGCCGGTGTCAAATACAACATGTCGGTCGAAGAGACTAACGGTTACCGTATGACGACGGTAAGAATCACGGAAATCGTCGAGCTCGCTCATGTGTTCGTCGAAAACTTTATGAAGTATGTGGCCGGTTATTTTGCCGACAAGCAGTATCGTGTACTGCTTGATTTGGATATTTCCAAAGTCACACCTGCCATGCTCAACTGTATCAGAACGTATTTCTATCCGGTCAACAATGGATCCGGATCCAGTCTTTCGAATTTCGTTTCGTATGAGAATATTCTCATGCCGAAAGAAAGTATGTGCCGTCTTCATCCGGAGTGGCTTTCCATTCCGGCGTTCAAGACATTGCATAAGGATCTTGCATCCGATCCTTCATTCCCGAAGGATCTTTCTACGATGGACAATCGTGTGAAATTCGAAGAGTTCAGAAGCAAAGCCGGTTATGTCCAGGTATTGAATCCCGGTAACCTTTCACTTACATTCAATCCGAATGCATACCAGTCGGTAATTCAGGATTATTATCAGCATCTTGAAGCTATCTGGAATAACTGCACGCTTGAAGAATATATGGAGCGCAGGCAGAATGACCAGATGAACCCGAATACCCAGCAGGGATATCAAAATGCCCAGCAACAGGGATTCAGTGGCTTCGGTCAGCAGTTTGGCCAGTTCGCACAATTCGGTGCGCCGCAAGGTGGCTTTGGCCAGTTTGGCGGCGGATTCGGACAGGGTGGATTCGGCGGACAATATGGTCGCGGTTTCGGCGGTGGAAACTTCGGAGGCGGCTTTGGTCGCTTCGGCGGAGGTGCTTTCGGGAGATTCGGCGGACAGCGTCAAGGTGGCTTTGGCCAGTTTGGCGGCGGATTCGGACAACAAGGAGCTTTCGGAGGCGGCCCGATGTATCAAGGCCAACAGCCTGTATATGGCGGCATGGGATACGGAATGCAAGGAGCGCCCGGAATGGGTTATGGTCAACCGCAAGGCGTTGATATGTATGGAAATCCGATTTATGCGCAGCAAGGCCCTGGATACGGACCGATGCAGGGCGGTGGTCCGGTTCCGCAAACACCCGGAATGGGTGGGCCGCAGGCAGCATACCAGCCGTCTCAATTTGCTGGTGGACAGATGCCTGGAAACGCCGGAAAGTATATACCGTAACGCGAATAAACTCAGGCCCAATGGGCCTGAGTTCTTTTTTGTCTCAAAACAAGTAATTAACGTTTACTTGAACCGCTGTCTTGATAAACGTTAACCGAGGAGTTGAATCATGGACGGACTCACTACGATAATAGATAAGTTGAATCTTGACAGTGCATTTGGAAAAATATGTTTTCTAGTCGTATCATTTGCGATTCTCGCACTGGCACTGAAACCTTATTTTGAATGGTTCGTGAGTAACAAAAATACTCACAGCCATCCAAAAAGAGAAAAGAAACCCATACTTGCCGACCCAGTAAAGGAAAATCTTGCCATAACTAACGGACTCAATTCACTGCTAGACGAGTGTATATTGAAATTTGGTGCCGACAGGGCTCTTATATTTCAATTTCATAACGGTATAATTCTTTCATCCGGAATATCGGCAGAACGCATGTCTTTGACAAATGAACGTCTTAAAATAGGTATTGCACGATCCGGCATTAGCAGAGAACCTTATTCCTTGCAGAGCATAGCAAAGTTTATAAATAAAATCGTAAATGGAGATATATATTTTGGAGACGCCGAAGATCTTGACGATGAATTAGTAGAAGCAAAAAAGAACTGTGGAACGAAAAAAGTTATAGCACTGATCTTGCGCGGAATACGAAACCGTGGAAGGATTACCGGTGTTCTGTATATGTCGACTATAAGTGACTTTAAATTCGACGAAATTACCGTCGATATAAAGAACGCAATTATAGACATGGCTTTGCAGGCGGCCGGGATTATTTCTGGAGCATATGGTGTATGTGAAATGTGTTCGAAATCGGTTGATTGTCCGAAACAGCTTAAGGCCAAAAATGTCGGAAACGACTGTCTCAAGTTTATACCACGCCAGCATGTTTAATATACAAGTCTGGGGCACGAGCCCCAGACTTTATTTTGACATTTCAGGACAAACACGAATGTAACTTCTTATTCTTCCGCACAGGGTTATGAGCCTCTCAGAGGATAAATACCTCAATCCCGATTACGGGTTCCAGTGGATTGACACCGTTGTCGATCCAAATGCAAAGGCATTCACCAAACGTTTCTGTGAAATGAATTCGCCTAACTCGATGAGAGTCCCCGGAAGCCACTTCCTCGGCATGTCTCTTCTTGACAGGAGTGCCATGTTTGGAAACAACCAGAACGGTTTTGGCTTTGGCGGTGGCTTTGGCGGTGGGATGTTTGGCGGCGGTGGATTTCCCGGGATGGGAGGATTCGGCGGCGGCTTTTCTAACGGCGGATTCAGCTTCGCCAATAACGGTTTTGCACAGCAGAACCAGATGCCGCAGAACCAGATAATTGCCGGTGTCAAATACAACATGTCGGTCGAAGAGACTAACGGTTACCGTATGACGACGGTAAGAATCACGGAAATCGTCGAGCTCGCTCATGTGTTCGTCGAAAACTTTATGAAGTATGTGGCCGGTTATTTTGCCGACAAGCAGTATCGTGTACTGCTTGATTTGGATATTTCCAAAGTCACACCTGCCATGCTCAACTGTATCAGAACGTATTTCTATCCGGTCAACAATGGATCCGGATCCAGTCTTTCGAATTTCGTTTCGTATGAGAATATTCTCATGCCGAAAGAAAGTATGTGCCGTCTTCATCCGGAGTGGCTTTCCATTCCGGCGTTCAAGACATTGCATAAGGATCTTGCATCCGATCCTTCATTCCCGAAGGATCTTTCTACGATGGACAATCGTGTGAAATTCGAAGAGTTCAGAAGCAAAGCCGGTTATGTCCAGGTATTGAATCCCGGTAACCTTTCACTTACATTCAATCCGAATGCATACCAGTCGGTAATTCAGGATTATTATCAGCATCTTGAAGCTATCTGGAATAACTGCACGCTTGAAGAATATATGGAGCGCAGGCAGAATGACCAGATGAACCCGAATACCCAGCAGGGATATCAAAATGCCCAGCAACAGGGATTCAGTGGCTTCGGTCAGCAGTTTGGCCAGTTCGCACAATTCGGTGCGCCGCAAGGTGGCTTTGGCCAGTTTGGCGGCGGATTCGGACAGGGTGGATTCGGCGGACAATATGGTCGCGGTTTCGGCGGTGGAAACTTCGGAGGCGGCTTTGGTCGCTTCGGCGGAGGTGCTTTCGGGAGATTCGGCGGACAGCGTCAAGGTGGCTTTGGCCAGTTTGGCGGCGGATTCGGACAACAAGGAGCTTTCGGAGGCGGCCCGATGTATCAAGGCCAACAGCCTGTATATGGCGGCATGGGATACGGAATGCAAGGAGCGCCCGGAATGGGTTATGGTCAACCGCAAGGCGTTGATATGTATGGAAATCCGATTTATGCGCAGCAAGGCCCTGGATACGGACCGATGCAGGGCGGTGGTCCGGTTCCGCAAACACCCGGAATGGGTGGGCCGCAGGCAGCATACCAGCCGTCTCAATTTGCTGGTGGACAGATGCCTGGAAACGCCGGAAAGTATATACCGTAACGCGAATAAACTCAGGCCCAATGGGCCTGAGTTCTTTTTTGTCTCAAAACAAGTAATTAACGTTTACTTGAACCGCTGTCTTGATAAACGTTAACCGAGGAGTTGAATCATGGACGGACTCACTACGATAATAGATAAGTTGAATCTTGACAGTGCATTTGGAAAAATATGTTTTCTAGTCGTATCATTTGCGATTCTCGCACTGGCACTGAAACCTTATTTTGAATGGTTCGTGAGTAACAAAAATACTCACAGCCATCCAAAAAGAGAAAAGAAACCCATACTTGCCGACCCAGTAAAGGAAAATCTTGCCATAACTAACGGACTCAATTCACTGCTAGACGAGTGTATATTGAAATTTGGTGCCGACAGGGCTCTTATATTTCAATTTCATAACGGTATAATTCTTTCATCCGGAATATCGGCAGAACGCATGTCTTTGACAAATGAACGTCTTAAAATAGGTATTGCACGATCCGGCATTAGCAGAGAACCTTATTCCTTGCAGAGCATAGCAAAGTTTATAAATAAAATCGTAAATGGAGATATATATTTTGGAGACGCCGAAGATCTTGACGATGAATTAGTAGAAGCAAAAAAGAACTGTGGAACGAAAAAAGTTATAGCACTGATCTTGCGCGGAATACGAAACCGTGGAAGGATTACCGGTGTTCTGTATATGTCGACTATAAGTGACTTTAAATTCGACGAAATTACCGTCGATATAAAGAACGCAATTATAGACATGGCTTTGCAGGCGGCCGGGATTATTTCTGGAGCATATGGTGTATGTGAAATGTGTTCGAAATCGGTTGATTGTCCGAAACAGCTTAAGGCCAAAAATGTCGGAAACGACTGTCTCAAGTTTATACCACGCCAGCATGTTTAATATACAAGTCTGGGGCACGAGCCCCAGACTTTATTTTGACATTTCAGGACAAACACGAATGTAACTTTATGTATATATCATAAATCTGGAGGCAACGGATGAGAATTGAGATTCTTGATCTTGAGGCAGAATATATTAAAGATATGGAATCCGGAAACGGTTTCATTATAGACACTCCTGTCGCGGTAAAGAAACGTGAAATAATCAGAAACCCTAGAGGTATCTACAGCTCTTTGTTTGGCGGTAATATAAACGATTCAGCGGAAAGTGAATCCCTTAAGAAATACACGTGTGAATGCGGACAGACTACCGGAAAATTCAGGTATGGTGATGTGTGCCCGCACTGTGGAAAAAATGTGCAGTTTGTCAATGAAGAACTCGATAAAACCGGTTGGGTATGTCTTAAAGAACCTTACACAGTTATTAATCCAAAAATGTACAGGTTTCTTGAAGTTGTATTCAAGGCGAAACGTCTCGATGACATGATAAAATTTGAGCGTAAATTTGATAAACACGGCATGCTTCGAAACGACGAAATAGATCCTAAAAACCCGTATTCCAATATAGGGCTTGTGGAATTCGCCAATAATTTCGATATCATACTGGAACAGATAGGCGACAAGAAGAAAATCATGGAGACCCAGTTTATCCGTGATAATAGGCACAAAATATTTACGTCAAAAATACCGGTTATATCGCTTATACTCCGTCCGGTTGTCATGATCAACAATCTTACGTTCAACTATGATCCTCTGAATAAATATTATTCAGAGATGGTAAGCCATTCGGCGTATATTAACAGGAATCTTGATAACGATATGACACATATCAATCTTGGTGTACTGTATGAGCTGCAGAAAAAGTTCAATGAGCTGGAAGATGAAATTCAGAAGCAGAAAATGAACGGAAAAAAGCACACGATTCGTGGAAATATTCTTGGATCGCGTATCGATTTTTCTGCACGTCATGTGCTTATCCCGAACACCGATTCCGTGAAAATGGACGGTCTTGTAATTCCATATCTTACGTTCGTAAGTTTTTATAAATTTCATATCATGAATATATATAAGAAACTTTATCAGATAAGCATACATGAACTTGAAGACAGATGGTATACGCTTGTCATGACGCAGGATCCGAGCATCGTGAAAATTGTCGATCTTTTGATAAAGAGAACCGAAAATGGACTGCGCCATTATGTCAACAGAAATCCAACGTTGTCGTACGGATCTACTACCTGTCTTAAATTGTCCGGAATTCACGACAGTATCAAGAATCTTACAATGAAAGTAAGTCTCCAGATTCTTACATCCATGAACGCAGACTTTGACGGCGATGCACTCAACGATGCCGCTATCATTGAACGTAACATGGCAGATACATTTGAAAAATATTACAATCCGGAACGAATGGTGGTTTCGATATCAACTGGAAAATTCAACAGGAAATGCGGACTTATAAAAGACCAGCTTTGCGGACTGTGGAGTTTTTGCAATGATGATCTTGACGTCGAGGATACAATGAACGACCCGAATGACGGGTTCTCGATATGCGATCAAGCAATGATTGTGGAAACACAAAAATATTACGAAGCAGGCGGCGTTTTCTAATATAGGAGATTGAATTATGGGTAAATTGATAAACCCGTGTCCGAAATGTCATTCTACAGATACTTCTGTAAATCAGGCATTTGTCGAAAAATCCGGAGAATTTTCCGTATGCAGACGGCGTAGGTCTACCTGCAACAACTGTGGTTATCGGTGGAATTCACATCAGAATGCAACAACGGGTCTTTTTGACAATGACGGAGAAGTAAGGTTTCGAACCAAAAAACCGGAACTGCGTCTTGTCAAACCAGGTCAGGATGAAAAAATGCTCGTTCTTGATAAAGGAAAGCAATCCGAAAGCAAATTTGTTGTCGATCGTTCTACAGATGGAACCGATATACAAAAATTTGTCAATACAAAAATTCTTGACAGGATAGTCGGCATTATTTCAAATACGGAAACCGTAAAACCAAATGATTCGGTAACAATTTCGAATGTACTTGATATGCTTAAAGATGTCAGTAGCAGTATTGAAGGAACTGCATCTTTAAATAAATGGAAATTTAAAAACGATGCATCGTTTGACGAGTTTGTCAAATTAATGGACGGTTGGTTATATGAGCTGATTTATGCATATTTCAACTATGTAAATGCTTATATATCCAAGGGCAATATCAAGGGAAAGCTGTTCTTTCAGCCTCCATATAGCAATCTTACCTCTTTCCAGGAGGCTCTTCTCGACCATGACGGGAAGAAAGGAGTTGGTAAAATGTCAGACGAATATGAAGACGATGACGATGATGACCTCTACGGCGTTCTCGATGATGACCTCTACGGCGTTCTCGATGATTACGAAGATGAGGACGAGTTTGAGGATGAAGATGATTACGATGACTGGAATTAAGGAGACCATGTATGTATAAAGTAGACTTGCAGCACTGGCTTCGGACATATGCTCCGAAAGAAGGAGACAGGACTCCGGTACACCTTGTATTGGTTCCGTGTGTATCCGGAGTTACTTATATTGTCCGTTGCTGCGGATCAGTTTCCGCGACCAATGTCGAAGTAGAAGGAATGGTGTTCCCGGTTCTTCTGAAAAATGAACTTCCATTGCGCCAGGCAAACGACCATGCGCTTGGATGTGACAAACTGAACTGGAATGTAGACCAAACGGTTGTTAAAAACTTCATTACGAAATTTTCCAAAGTAGTCGATAAAATATTTCATGAACCTCGGCTTGAAATAACACTCGATACTACAGAGAAGGAAAATATACGGGAAGGATATATTCCTGTAAAAATAAAAGGAACGGCGTCTTCAGGACCAGTGTTCAAAGAAGAAACAAAAGCGATACTTGTGACTGGAAACTGTGTTTAAATTATATCCCTGCTCCTTCGGGAGCAGTGGATTTTATTTTTTCGAACCCCAGGAATCCTGGGAACAATCCCATAAACTACATGGAGGAAAATCATGAGATCCTATACGGAGACTTATACTTTTTCACTGTTTGAAAAAGACTATAAAATACAAGATCGTCTGAAAGAACTCCCGGAGCACATGATTAAAATTCCGGATGCCATTCTTTCCGATTATATTATCCAGATAGATCGCGGTGCGAATATACCTATAAAGAAAAAGGTAATAGAAGCATTTAAAACCGGAAAGATACAAATATATCTTACGGACGACAAATTCATTTTCCCGGATTCCATTCCGATACTGTTGATACGAAGCCAGATGAAGGCTATTATTAATATAACGGGGTATTCTCGCGTTGAAAGAGATGAATACGGAGAAATTACAAGTCTTGACATATCTTCGAAGAAGCTTCTTACATTTTTATGTACTGCGTGGCTGTATCGCGAATGGGCTATGAACGAGTTTGCAATTACAAGAAACTCTGCGTTCATACGTTGCGGAGCAAGCATGTATGCAAAACTTCTTTACAAGGTCGTAGACAGAGACTATTCGATAGGTGCAGACATGCCGTCGATGACGACTACATATGCGTCATTTGCCTATTTTTTTGCGTCGTATATATGCGGATATAAACATGCTGCCGAAATAGCATCTGCGATAGATGGTATTATAGACAAGGCCGGTGCAGATAAATATATTGGAACTATTACCGAAAAATATCCGTCGTTTGAATCGCTTACAGATTTGGTAACAGTTCTCAATACCGGAGTTCCGTCAATGAAAACACTGGACCCAATCCAGCTTGTAAGCAAGTTTTCCATGATGTGGAAAAACGTTGTTGCCGGAATAGACTATTTTCCGTATTTTGCAATGATGATATTCTCTGCATATATCGGCGGAGATATTACCAAAGATACCATGGTCAGCGGGATATTGAAGCGGAATATGGATGATTTCGTCAAAATCCTTTCGGTCATTTATTAGGAGGAGCCAAGATGGCAGAACGATTTCCTCCTGTCACGGATGAAGCTATACAGTTCATGGAAACCAATACTGTCGGAGCCATTGAAAGCAGCAAACTTCTTGATGCCGCCAGTATGGTTGAACTTACACTGTCTGGAATATCGTATGCAGAACTTATGAGTTCATTCCAGCTGACATCCGGAAACAGGATAAAGACGACCGATGGAGATGAAGTTAAAATCGAAACGAAAGACAAATACTTTCATTTCCCGGTCAAGAAAAAACTTTACGACGACAACGAAGCCGCCGACAACGTGCTTCCATCCTTTCAGACAATGTCTGAAAGAGGAGACGCGAAGAGACGGACATTCGCTACCTATGTAAACGGTGGAAAAGTACCGGATTCCAGGGTTTTAGTATATGCTTCCAAAGTAGGAACGGATATTCTAATTCCACAGTATTATTTCAGCAACGCAGAACCGAATGAAATAACCTGCGTTGTAAGAGACTGGTCGAGCGGAATGTATAATGTCTGGTATAACCAGAATCAATCCGGTATGTCCGTTTCTGGGATACCTGTAAGTATCGACGTACGGCATTTTACCTCCAAAAATGTAATTGTGTGGGCTTCCGGCGAACTTGTAGATAAATCTAAATATACTACAAGTACAGATGGACAGACCTTATCTGTTACGTTTACGGAGCCGCCATCGAATGCCGAAATTTATACACTTGAAGTGGCAATAGACATGTTTGTATCCGGAAGATTCGAGGATAAACGTATATCGAGTACAAACGACTTGTATTTTTATGTGCCGAAAGACGATCCTGTTTTCGAAGGGACTATACTGTCGCAATATATGTGCGATTTCTATCTTAACCGGAGACGTGTATCTGCGACTAAAATAAAACAGATATCGGAAAGACACTTTCAGTATCTTCCGTCTACTCCGGACAATATAACGCATCTTGAAATATTCGTAAATGACCGGTCTCATGAAGAGGCCGGGTTTGAAACGTTTATGGACGCGTTCATGCAATATGAGAAATGGGTTGACGACACCGAAATAGCAGAGAGACTTTCCGGTGTTGATACTGGAAACAGAATACAACCAGAGTTTGTCAACAAAGAAACACTGCAGTTTCCTGTTGCAAATAAATATCTTACTGATTCTGACTTGACAAGATTTCTTACCAACGAAGAAAAGGCAAGGTTGATGATTGAGGAAAACAGTTCTTATTTCAGACATCTACTCAAATTCTGGGCTATACCTGAAGAGAATTATACTGCGGAAAGAAATCCGGCAATCCCTCTTAAAGACAAGGAAGAAGTACATATAATACTTGACCACGACGACGAAGATAAAGACAATATGACTACTCGTCTTCTTGAGTTATATGTAAATGAAAAGAAAATAGAAAACCGTGACGTAACGCAGTTTAACAGATGGAGAACCGACAACCTTTCGATACCTATACGAAATTTCTCGCAAGGTCCAGGAGTTGATAAAATCAGGTTATACAAATACCCTGTAAAAAATAACAACGTCGGATTCAGAAAATTCTCAGTTGCAGGCCAACCGTGGTATGGAAGCGATACGTGGAAGTTTGTAGACAGTATTGACGAAGTGGACGGTATATTAGGAGATTTCGACGTAAACGAGCTTCGAATATTTCGTGCCGTTACAAGAGACGCGGATAAAGGCGATTCTCTTTTCATAGATATCGTCGGCGCGTCTCTTTACTTCAGAATAATTCCTGTAAGCCAGGAAAACTATGAGCTTGCAATGATGCCAGACCCGTCGAAAGGGGGATCCCTTAATCTTGCCATAAAAATTCCGGATACATCGATAATCGACGATGACGACCTTATCGTGATATCGAAACCAAGAATGCATTTTTCAAGATCGTACAAGGTAAATAACTACGGTGACAAATTTGCTACGTCAAGAATTCTTCTTAATCCAATAGTAGAAGGAATGGCGATGCCTATTACCCTGGATAAATACCTTGTGAAAGTATACTGTAATGGACGGCTTATGGTTCCTGGACTTGACTATGTACTTGTATCACCGGATTCAAATGAGCGTCTTACTGTTACACCAATTACTTTCAGAAAAATAATCAACGTTTCCGACGTTATAGAAGTTGAATATACCGGAATTAAAAACCGTGTATATGCATATTATGACGTCGTACCGTCTTCGGACAAATACGGTTTCATATTCTTCGACAAGCTTGAAATTCCGTTCAGTCTTGATTATCTTGATCTGTATATAAACGGAATAAAACTAACACAAGAAGATGTCGAAATTTATACCGACAGACTGATAAAGGTAAAAAGCAATATATTGCTTCCGTATCGAGATGTCATACTGATATCGAGACTGCGCCTTGACATGAATCTTTTCGATCCGTATATACAGGCACATCTTGCAAACCGCAATGCGTTCGATTTATATATACGCAGATTCTGCAGAGATATATTATTTGACCCTATTCCTGAAGACGATAGACCTCCTTTGAATGAGGATCCTCTCGGAGATATATTTGAGTAAGCACATCCAGAAGTTCCTGAAACAGAAATAGACGACGAGAACGAGCATTGGGTTAATGATCGAATGAGTCCGTTGCTTGAACGTCTTACCAGGGATTACAACAGAGATGCCAACCTTATCACTAAATATTTCGACTCGAATGTCAGGAAACCGATATTCAAGGATGAGTATCTAATACTTATGGAACCAAGGCAGGTTGAACTCCACGAAATAGAGTTTGATTCCCAGCTTAAAGAAGACATAAGTGAAGATTTCGTTCTTGACCAGAATAAATATTACAGGACCGAAGAGGAAATATGGAAAGTCATTCACGGGATGACAATAGATATATTCGAGACAATAGACTCAAACTATACGCTGCTTGATAGATATCTTATTCCTCTTGTATCGAAATACATATACTCGGATGACGCTGTTCCATTGAATGCAAACAAGGAATGGGTAAACGAGAACGTTCCGGAAGATCTTGTATTTGACTCAAACAGTGAATACGAGTTTATTGCGGAAGAAAGCGAAAGTGGCACCGGTAGCGGTGGTTCCGTGGAAGACGAAGAAACGGAACTCGGCGGAGGACAGAGTGGATCCGGAAGCATTGAGGACGTATATAATCCTGCACTGCCTCCATCAATTCTGTCACCCGTATAAATTATATAAGGAGATTTGCAATGCCTGATCAACCTCAGATACCAAATCCGAATTCCGAATATCTGTCAGATGCGGACAAACACCGAATCATATTTTATGCATTGAGGTACGAAAATGCGCATCTTGCAAAACCTGGTGAACAGGTTATAGATATCGAAAACGGTATATTCTATGTAAAAGGACCTGATGGTCTTTTGCACTCGAAGGCCCACGAAGTTGGGCAAGAATTGCAGGCGTTGAAAGACGCCGGTGTAATTCAGTCTGCGTTGGCTTACATTAACAACGCGGAAATTTACACACTGTATGTACATGACAACAAGTGCCGTCTTGACGAAATGCTCCGGATATCAAATAATATCCGGTATTATTCAGTGCGCGGCACACTTGCAGACGGAGACATGAACTACATAACGGGTAATCTTGTAGGAAATACTGTTGAAAACGTTCTTGTAGACGTATTTCCGGAGCCTACGTCTGACCCGAATAACGTATATACCGGGAAGGCCGAAGAGGGACATCTTCATACGCCGAGTCAGGTCATTGACGGCGCTCCGTATTTTATTGACTTCTATGATTCAAGGCGCATCTGTATTTCTACGGTTCCATGTCAGGTTCTTAAAGTAGCACGGCTTGATTTCTCTCTGTCTCCGGACAAGAATATCTCGTCGTTGCTCATAACCACAAACCAGGACATGATCGATCAGGCTCTTGGAGATATAGCATTTGTATACCAGGGTCAGGCTCTCAATACACTCAATGTATATGTGTATGCTCGTTACCCGAACGGTGACACCAGGTATCTCAATCAGGAAATAGCTTCATCGAGGCTCATCATTACGATACCGGAAACGGCCGATACAACCCAGATAGGCGCAGTATTTGAAATCAATGCCAAATACTATACCGAAGAAATCAATAATGGTCAGGGTGGCGAATTTAACGACTTGAATTATGCGTCTATCGACACGACCAAGTATGTGAAGGTAGTTCCGGATGTATTTGTAGGAGTGAAATACCTTCTTCCGATTCCGGTGGCTCGCAAAAACCAGGTTGGTACAAAAATCATCAAGCTGTACATCTTTGCGATGTATAATGATCATACGAATGCGGACGTTACAAACAACGCGCGTCTTACCTCGACTAACTTCAACAATGAGCTTTTCGGTCAGGTGCAAACCTTTGACCTTGCGCTCGGTATAGGGACTTCAGGATATGTATACAATGAAGCTGGAATAAAACTCGGTATGGAAGAAGATCTTCTTCCCCGATGGATTCTCCTTCAGGTATCAGGTGCACCGCAGCAGACATTCTCGAATGTAAGTGCAATAGTGGATCCATTTACAGATCCTGGCACCATTCACGTCAAACTCAAGAAGGACGCCCTTAACGAGTTTGCGACTACCAATGAATTCCAGAATATAGGCGCGGGTCCTGATCCGGACGACGATCAGTCTACGGTTCTTCCGACACATTTCAGGATGAGATCGGTGCTTGATTCAACGTTCCTTCACACAATAACTCCACTGTCATGCAATGAATACAACGACTTTACGATCGTTGACACCAACGTTCTTGCAAATAAGCTGGAAGCATTCCCTGCAAATAACAGCGGTATTCCGTATCCGGTTCTACTCGAGTTCTTCAAGTATGACAGCGTTACTCAGAGATACATACTTATATCGATGCATCCTGCTATTACGGCAGTTCAAGCCTGGTCGCAGTATGGCGGAACGCCTGGCGGCGGAAGTATGTAATGGGAGGTCGACATGGTAATTTATCGTCCGTCACTTAAAAGCATGGACAAGGACACCATCGTTTTCGTAAGAAAACACCGTGTGGCTCTTGCATACCAGATGGACTATTTCGAGAAAGCCATGCCGGTCGTAATGAAAGAGTTGATGGGTTGTCCCCCAATAGATATACTATATAAGGCGGGGGACAATCTTGATTCTTGGGTTAGATATCGTCAGGCCTTAGAGTCTGGCAAATGGCTTGGTTACACCAAGCCTCGGGATGCCTGTGGATGGGCATACAATACAGGAAACTGTCTTGTATCGTCTGTTCCCGGTTTACATATTCCGGAAGCTAAGTATGTCGATTCCGCTGGATGGAAACATAATATAGCCATGGATGACGGGAACGTAAATTTCGTTCTCAAGAAAAAATTCAATGCCGGGGACGATACGAAAGATATCGCGCTTACCCAGCATAGCATTGCGAATCCCGGGTATACCTTTGAGCAGCGGCATCTTATGGATGATCTTAAGCTCACTTTCAAGAACGGTGAAACTCCTCTCGACAGTCTAATTACTTTCAACTGCCTTTTTACTCCAGTTGCATTCGATGCATTTGAACCGAATGTGGGAATAATCAGAAACGCGTTAAGGCAGACTACATATAACAGAAACGACTTCTTTACAAACAAGAAGGAATTTCCATTGCTTGCACGGATCGACATTGACGAGGTATATTCCGGTGAACCGGTTGCTCCTGTCGGAACGGCAAACTTGAAAAATTATTATTTCTTTTCAGTAAACGGAAAACTGTATCGTCTTGGTACCGATGGCCAGACTGCAAGGTCTACAGACCTTGCAGATCCGCGTTTTGTTGCCAGTGCTCCGATATACTACGTGTCCGAATCGCATATTTCTGGAGGAAGAGACGATGTAACCGTACAGAATGATATTCCGCCGGTTGCACCGATTGTACTTCCGATACCTGGCAATGAAGGTGGAAAGCTTATTGCGTTTGACCTTCGTGAAGACCTTGGAACGAATGACATTGAATTGAAGCGCTATTCCGTTTCTTCGGATGACGGCGATTCATGGTTGCAATATCCGCTGTCACAGATAGCGGCCGGCATAACCTGGATAAAACCAGTTCCATATCTGTATTCCGGAAGGTTCGTAGTCGAAGCCAGTGACGGTCTTTTTTACAGTACACAGAACGGCGTTTCATGGATTGTGTTTACGGCACGTGAATCTGTAGACCCGTATATACGGACAATGGATCCTCTACCGAGTTCGGAGATTGCTCCGGATTTACCGACATATATTGATGAAATATATGGAAAATGGCATGCGGGTTCCATAGAAGGATTTAATGACGTATTTGTCGGATGGAGCAATCTTCCGGAAAACAGACTTATCTTTGTCCGCAATCAAAATAACGTCGAAGTGTTTGATAAAGACAGCGATGTAAAAGAATTTATACTTAAGGATTTTGTAAGAAGGTACGAAGGAAATGACTATTGGATTAATAACCCGACAGACGTGACTTTCAATAAACCTGGCGATAAAACGACGTTCTGTTTCGCATGGGATAGGGGAGCGAGACGCCTTATGGTGCTCTATTCATTTAACGTTTCCCTTAATAGTGTCACCATTCGTGAATCAGGTGAGTATGCAATAGAATCCAGATACAACGATACAGTAGTACCATCAAGACACGATCTTACCATCGTTTCGAGAAATTCCACTACAGATATATATGATGACCTCGTTGCAGCAAAAATGGCAACCGAAGGTTATACAACTCCCGAAGAGGAAGCACTTGTAAGAGAAAATCTTGCCGGAGCATTCTATGTAAACATCGTACCGTCACAGGTATATTGGTACGAGAACCGGTGGATAATCAGGGATACCGCACAAAATCTTAATTCTAATGGAGTAACCCAATTCAGGGTATCGCTGCATGGAAAAGAATGGTTTCCGATTCGTGGAACGTGCAAAGGCGGTTATACGGATGAACCTGTAAAAGGCCAAATCCTTGTAACTCATGGAGGAACACATGTAGCATTTGCCGAAACAGGTGAGCATCTATATGTGTATACCGTTCCACAAAGACCGAGGTTCCATTACGATCTTCGGGTGAAATGCTATAAATGGGAAGGAATAAAAGCGACTCAGGGGATACGAGCAACGTACGTTGCCGATGCCCAGGATTTTCACCATCCTTCTTCCGCTGAAACTCCGATGAAAATTGGATTTCCGATAAAGATAAACCCGAATGCGTTCATGCTGTTTTACAACGGAATGCCGATACTTGGAGATAAAGCATATGTCAATCCTGTAAATCATAAGGAAATTATGGTAGAAGGAATAGAACGTTACAAAACGTTACAGGCGTATGTCAATCCGATACAGTTTATTATCAACAAACGCGAATGGATTTATTCGGATTTCCGTGTAGTCAACTTTACATCGGAAGACGACACAAAAGAGTGCTTCCTGCATCTTGACCTTGGTCGTATACAATATTCCTACAGGGAATTAGCGGTTGATTTTGGTTCGGATGTGCTTGGTGAATGCATACTTCTTAACGGCGTTGACCATGAATATCTTATTACACAGCGGAATAAAATACGCTATCCTGTATCGCGCTTCGGTCTTCACGAAGCGGTATACGCAGGACATGAACTCGGGTATATTGGAAAGTATAACATGCGGACTGATATGCTCGTAGAAGTGAACAAACTGCAATTTGTCCTTGTGGATAAGACAATTTAATGTGCATACATAGGGGCCAATGGCCCCTATGCTTTAATTTGTCATATATGTAAAAACAACGACATATTTGAATATTTTGGGGGTATTGTGAGATTTTTGAAAGCAAAGTTCAAGAACTTTCTTGGTATATATACCGGTCTTGGACTTAAAGAGGTGGAATTTGATTTCACCAGACAAAAATACCGCACATGTCTTATAGTCGGAGCAAATGGAAGTGGAAAGTCAAGTATCCTTGAAGCTTTGACACTTTTTCCCGACATATATAGTTCGGTCAGAGATATTAATGATTTTATTCTCAAAGACGCGAACGGCAACAGAGATGGTTATCGTGAACTGTGGGTACAGTGCAGAGAAGATACATATGTTAGCAAGTGTTATTGGTCTGGTAGTGGAACCAAGTGCTTTCTTGCCAAAATAATGCCTGACGGTTCCGAATTTGAATTGAATGATAACGGTAATGTCCGTTCATATATAGAAATGCTTGAGATGTCTTTTGGTCTTACAAAAGAGCACAATAAACTTATTTTTCTAGGTGCCGGGATGAGAGATATAGTATCTTTGAGTCCAGGCGAAAGAAAGGGAAGTATATCGAAATTCGTTCCGAATGTGGAAGAGTATCTCGAGGCTTCCAATAAGTCAAACAAGTATTTCATAAAGTTGAAGAACGATATAGACGTTATAGCGAACGAAATACGGAAACTTGGTGGAGACAAAGAATTCATAATTGCGTTGCGGAAAGCAGCAATGGATAAAAAAGAAGTATCTCTTGAGCGTTTGCAGAGTCTGCGGAATACCGAATCTAAAGTAGTGACTACGATGGCAGCATTAACCGTAGGCAATGAATCTGTAGATGTAGTATATAATAGATATGTCGAAATGAATAACCGTCTTTGTGAAGAAACATCTACTTCAAATTCTTCACTTAAAGAACTATGTGAAAGAAATAATATAGAACTTGCTTTGTCTAAAGGCAGCTATTCTGAGCTGCTGACTTCCGCACAGGACATATACAGGAAACTTGAATTCAAGCGAGACAGCTTTAATTCGAGATATGCGGAATTATCCGACTCTTTGCACTCTGCGCAAAAGATGTATGACATTCAGAAGTCATCATTCGATGCATTTGTAAAAGACTGTAACCCTGATAGATTTATTCACGAACAGACAATACTTGATGCAGAGCTCAGAGACGCCGAGGCAACTAGAGTATCTATTTTGTCAGATATACCGGAATTAAAAGATTTTGATTTTACGATAGATGAAGCAAATAGATATATGATATTCGTGGATGGACTTACAGACAGAATATCGCAGCTTCGAAATATGTATTCGGAGCTTGGAATAATTGAGCGATATATGGACGACAGGCTTGATTTCTCTTCCGATGAAAGCGAAAAAAATTTACTTATGGAAGAAGCCGAACGTACCAAATCGAATATAACCGGATTAAAGAATAAGATTTATGGGTACGAGCAGTCGAGAGAGTTACAAGACATGCTTGCCATGATACCGGAAAACTGTACGAATAAAACATGCCCGTTTGTCGAAAAAGCTGGGCTACTGCGGTCTTTTCAGGATTCCGGTGACTCCGTGTACAAGGAGGTCCGTGATGCTGAATTGCGGCTCTCTGAAATCGGAGCGAGGATCGCTGCTATAAATACATTCTTCGAAAAGGCAAGATTTTTTATGAAGGACATAATGTCCCTGCAGACATGGATGGACGGATATGTGGAATTGACTGTAAAATTTCCAGATTCGGAAAAGATATGCAATATGCGCAGTGCTATCAAACAGTCACAGTTTCTTCTTCCGAGAGCAAAAAAGTTTTCCGAGTATTCATATATACTTGGACGTTTTTCGGAACTGCAGACAAGAATTCGCGAAATAAGTGATTCAATACTAAAAAGTGAAAATTATTATCGAGACTTAGATGTCAAGAAAAGAGAACTGGAAAGTATCGAGAATCAAGTGGTCCGGTCGAGAAGTGCCATAGAACAACTGAATAAATCCAACGAGAATATCGGCTCTGAACTGGAGTTCGCAAGACGGAGGATGGAAGATATAGAAAGAATTATTTCGTTGCGGCAAGCAACGTCTGAAAATCTCTCGAAACTTCTTTCTACCAAACTCGCACTTAAAAAGCTCCAAAAGAAAAACGCCGATTACAAGTTCTTTGCCGATAATCTTGTAAAGCTTCGTGAAAAAATTTCTTTTGCCGAACAGGATTTGGTACAATATGAGACGGAGTTAAATTCTGCAGAATACAATCTCAGAAGATTTGAGGAATTCGAAAAAGCGAAAGAAGTTCTTATGGATGACTATTCGAAGATCGAAATGCTCAGAAAATGCTGGTCTGCAACAACCGGTATTCCTCTTATTTTCATAGAGAATTTTATGGATGATCTTGTAAATGACGCCAATTCATATCTTGAAAGAATATGGTCTGACCATACTTTGAGAATTATGGGTTTCGACATAGACGAGAAAAATTTCTATATCAATGTAGATCGAGGCGAGCTTGAGGTACCGTTCACCGATGCTTCGCAGTGTTCTGGCGCCGAGCGAGCCATGATCTGTACAACCATATCTCTTGCACTCCTGAAACAGCTTCCGGATGTATCGAGATTATATAACATAACGAAATTCGATGAAATAGACTATTCTCTTGATTACGAAAAAAGGAGAATATTTCTTGATATATTAGGTTCACTTCTTGACAGCATTGAAGCCGAGCAGTCATTCATGGTATCGCACTCCGACATATTTCAGGGAGGATGCGACGTCATAATGCTTCGTGGAAGCGATGATTATTATTCTCGTCTTTTCGAGCAAGGTACTTTCAATGAAATCTATCGGTGGGCCTGAATGAAAGGAGCACCATTATGACAACTGAACAGAAAACAAAACTTATTACAGGAATAAAGTTCGGTGGTCTTTTGGCTCTCGGTGCCGCTTCAGGTATACTGATAAGCGAAGCCAAGAGTGGAGGACAGCTTACAAAAAGCCTGTTTAAGAAGTTCTCAGGTGGAGGACTTGGTGGTACGAAACTTTCCCCAAAAATGCCTGGTGCTAAAAGTGCAGTATGGCACGATGTGGATTTGACTACCGGCAAGATAACCACTCACGAAGATGTCCCTGGAACCGTATTACAGAATGGGACAGTAGTTGCACATGGAGACGTCGTTACTGCCGTTTTTCCGAGTGTATTTACTGACGGTTAAACTTTGGTATTTGCGGCAAGGCCGTACAATATAACGACTCTGGCGATAACCAGAAAACCAATTCAAGGAGATATATCATGGCATTTTTTGATGACAATGAAGACTCGTTTGACCAAATCACCGGTGAATCCGCCGGCCTTGCATTTGAAGACGAAGAGCAGGAAACTCCTGCTGAAGATTCCGCTGCCGACGCGAAAGACGATGAAGCTGAAGCCGGAGACGAAGATTCCGGTGAATCTGGCGGTGGAGACGACGAAGGCGATGCTGACGAAGATCTTACCGAAGATGAAGACGAAGGCGAAGCCACCGAGGAAGACGACGAAGTCGCTACAGATGAACCGAAGCCTCTTGAGGATACGATGAATCCGGCGGCCGATACTGTCGATGATTCTTCCGAAGGTACCGGAGAAGCGCCTGCCGAGCAGATGACCGCAGAAGACGACGAGCCTTTGAGCTCGACTTCGGATGCTACATCGCCGACCCCGTTCGATGCCGACAGTTCTTTGCCTGTTCCTGACGGTGCCGAGTCTACTCCGCAGACTGCCAGCGAAGCTGACGACGAGTTTGCCGACGAAGACATGACCGGCGAAGAAGAGTAAGCAATCTTCAAACTATTCAAGGGGCCATTGGCCCCTTGAGTTTCTTTTCAAGTATATATTCTATATGTGGAGGATACTGGAATGAAAATAACTACAATTATTTTACTAGTAGGTATTTTGGTATTAACGGTGTTTATTACCGTTATGTCAAATTTTAACAGGATAATTATGTTTGTAACCGACGTAAACGGCGCAATCATAATGTCTGTCATTAGTGCGTCGATAGTATGTATTTTTATGCTGCTACTAGATGCCATTGTAAAATACAAATATCATTTGTATACAAATTCGGATATGATGCAAACTCATTTCTGGATAATATGGTATGTTACATTTACAATAATGATAGTTGAATCCGTGTTTCTTTTATGTGCACGGGAACTAGGATATACGATCGACATGAAATACGGGATAGGATGCATCGCGTTGTCGTTCATTCTTGGTATAATAAACATACTATCGACCATAAAATACGCTAAAGTATTATTTATACAAGGCGAACAATTTATGGTCAAAAAAGAGGCTTTAGAGACCGATAATTAAGGCGAGGTTCATCATAATTCATGGGGTGTAAGGCCCCCTGTACTTACATCGTTTTTGGTCTCTTTACAGCCGGAAAAACAACGATTTAAGCGAGGTTCAAAATGGCTAAAGAAGAAGCAAAAAAAGCATTCCGTAAAGAAGTTACCGAACTTTTAAGAACCTTTATGGATATCATGACGCCGAACGGTCATTCGTTCGAAATACTCAACGCTCAATTCAAAGATTTAACCGATGACGAGTTTGTCAAAGCAATAAAAAATATACTGGACGATGAAAAGAAATATTTCACTGTCGAGATAGAACCGTTCAATAAAGCAGGAGAGCCAAAATTCAAAGACTACAAGAAACTTGCAAAACTTGTAGATATAGAACTCGATGAATATGTGGCAATGCCGTATCTTACAGAGAATACTTCAACTTCGGCAATACCTGTAACACCTACTAAAGTTCCAGTTGGTTTTTTACACATGAAACGTCTGGTGCAGATGAACCGGAAGAAAAACAAGCTTACCACTTCTATCGAAGAACGAGACATGAGAACCGGACAGGTTACAAGACATGATAAATCTGCCCGTGTATCAAAAGACGATATGTATGCTCTTGCCGTCATAGGAGCACATCCTGTAATGAAAGAACTGTACGGGCCGAGAGCGGACGGCATGAGACGGAAAGACGCGATGTATGCCGCTATACGAAACGGTGAGTCGTTGCCGAGACAGTCGGATCTACCAGCCGACCCGACAGATCATATAGCACTTAATACACTGGATGTATATTTCACCGGAGCATCCATATTTACTGACCTTATAAAAGATAACTATCTGCTTCCGATAACCAAACAGGAAATGCTGAGCGGTAAAACAAAAGATCGACATTGATCTGTATATAAAATATAGGGAGAAATTATGATAAAGACTATTCGTAAACGCGATGGACGAGAAACAGCGTTTGACATCAGTAAAATCGCAGATGCAATTCATAAAGCAGGAATAGAAAAATTTTCTGCAGAAAAAATTGCAGGCAGGGTGTTGAACTATCTTAACACAAAATATGATGGTTCGTTTTCAAAACCTGGAGTTGAATCTATACAGGACGCCGTTGAAAAAGAATTGATTACATCCGGTTATGTAGAGATTGCAAAAAAATATATACTGTATAGAGCAGAAAGAACCAGAATACGCGAAATGAACACACGTCTTATGAAAACGTTCGAAGATTTGCATACAAAAGACGCAAAAGACAATGAGCTGAAAAGAGAAAATGCAAATATCGACGGCGATACCGCAATGGGCCATATGCTTAAATACGGTTCCGAAAGTGCAAAGCAGTTCAATGAATTATTCATACTGCATCCGGATCATGCCGCTGCCCATAAAAATGGCGATATTCATATACATGATTTGGATTTTCTTACGCTAACTACCACGTGTTGTCAGATAGACATTGCAAAACTTTTCAAAGGCGGGTTTGGGACAGGTCACGGTTCGATTCGTGAACCGAACGATATACGAAGCTATTCGTCTCTTGCATGTATTGCGATACAGTCTAATCAGAATGACCAGCATGGTGGGCAAAGTATACCTAACTTTGACTACGGGTTGGCCCCGGGAGTCGCAAAAACGTATGTTAAAATGTATCGTCAGAACCTTGCGAAAGCAATTGAGCTTACGATCAGAAACGATGTAAATAAAGTTATATCTTTATTGAAAGAGTTCTGGGAGACATCGGATGTCCCTAAAATAAGTGATACCGAAAGATCCAGCGAAGTCTTTAAAGCAGAAAGAAATCTTCTCAAGTTCTATATAGGCGAAATGAAATTTGCCGAACTTCAGGCATTTGCGGTTAAAAAAGCGGTTGAAGAAACCGAGAAAGCCACATATCAGGCAATGGAAGCGCTTGTTCATAACCTGAACACAATGCACAGTAGAGCAGGTGCACAGATTCCTTTTTCGTCAATAAATTATGGGATGGATACCAGTGCGGAAGGTAGAATGGTAATACTGAATATACTGCTTGCTACCGACGCCGGTCTTGGAGATGGAGAAACACCCATATTTCCGATACAGATATTCAGGGTAAAAGAAGGAGTAAATTATAACAAGGAAGACCCAAATTATGATTTACTTCAACTTGCATGTAAAGTAAGCGGTAAAAGATTATTTCCCAATTTTTCATTTCAGGATGCACCGTTTAATCTTCAGTATTATAAATCCGGACATCCGGAAACAGAGATTTCATATATGGGTTGTAGAACTCGCGTTATAGGAAACGTTCACGATAAAGACCGTGAAATAACGTTTGGAAGAGGGAATTTAAGTTTCACTTCGGTTAATCTTCCCCGTATTGCACTGAATTCGAATAAAGACATAGACGTTTTCTTTAAAGAACTGGACAAGAAAGCAAATCTTGTAATAAATCAGCTTCTTGAAAGATTTGAAATTCAGGCTCGCAAGAAAGTGAAAAACTTTCCGTTTCTTATGGGTCAGGGAATCTGGATAGATTCCGATAAACTTGAATGGGAAGACGAAATCAGGGAGATTATCAAGCACGGGACATTGAGCATAGGATTCATAGGACTTGCTGAATGTCTTAAAGCTTTGATAGGAAAGCATCATGGTGAATCAATGGAAGCTCAGGAACTCGGTCTTAAGATTATCGGGAGACTTCGAACTCTTATGGATGAAGCAAGTGTTAAACACAAGCTGAATTTTTCTCTGATTGCTACTCCAGCAGAAGGACTTTCCGGAAGATTTGTCGGGATTGACAGAAAGATATTTGGAAATATTCCTGGTATTACCGATAGAGAATACTATACAAACGGGTTCCATGTCCCAGTATATTACAATATTGGTGCTTATGATAAAATAAAGATAGAAGCTCCTTATCATGCGCTTACTAACGCAGGACATATTACATATGTGGAACTCGATGGTGACGTATCCAAAAATCCGGAAGCGTTTGAAAAGATTGTGCGCGTTATGAAAGAAGCCGGAATCGGATACGGAAGCATAAACCATCCACTTGACCGAGACAGTATATGTGGATATCGAGGAATCATAAATGATGTGTGTCCTAAATGTGGAAGAACAGAAGGATCGATTCCATTCGAACGGATTCGAAGAATTACCGGATATCTCGTCGGGACTCTTGAAAGATTTAACAATGCCAAACACGCCGAAGAGCACGATAGGGTCAAACACAAGGTGTAGCAATATGGAAATAGAAGTTTATCCATATCTTCGTGTAGGTGGAATAGAAAAAGAATCGATTGTAGACGGACCTGGATTCAGATATACTTTATTTACACAAGGCTGTAAAAAAAGGTGTCCCGGATGTCACAACGCACATCTTCAAGAGTTTGACGGAGGAAAGGAAATGCCGTCAATATACATATTGAATGATATTAAATCCAATCCAATATTGTCGGGGGTAACTTTTTCCGGAGGTGAACCGTTTGAGCAATCGCTGGGATGCGCATATATTGGAGAGCAGGTAAAACTTCTTGGTCTTTCTGTTGTAACGTTTACAGGATATACCATTGAAGAGATTCTTGCGTCGAATAAAGAAGACTGGATGCAGTTGTTGAATACAACTGACATACTTGTAGACGGTCCATATAAACAAGAGCTTCGGGATATATCTCTTGAATTCAGAGGTTCGTCGAACCAACGGGTAATAGATGTAAAGAAAACACTTGATACAGGACAGATTACATTGATATAATTAATCCGGGGTGAAATTTCACCCCGGTATATTTTTGGAGGATAAAATCATGTCGAATGACAATGACTATGAAAAGAAATTCGGAGTTCCTGAAGAATTTCGTGCGAAACCCGGTGAGAAACCGAGTAACAGAATTACAACAGAGGAAGCGACGTTTTCTTCACTTGGATTTGACCCGAGAAAACGTCCGGATTTCGACGACGATACGCCGAAGATGAGGAAATAAATGAGCGATGAAAAGAAACAGCGTCGCGGAATATTCGTGATTATCGGCGCCGCTTTGGCGGCGTTGGTATTTTTTATACTTAATCTTTTGCTTGGAAAAGGCAAAGATGACAGTATCGGAGACGATAAAGTAGATACGGCGCATCGAGAAACACTACAGGCAAAAAAAGAAGCAAAAGAATCGGTAGACAATCTTAAAAAAGCAGAAGTCGAACACAAAAAAGTTATCGATTCTGCTATTAAGAATCAGGAAGAAAGAATCGAAAAACTTAGTGAACTCGAAGGCGGAGTGGAAATCAAGCCGGTTACGTGTACCGATCTACCGGAGAAATCTAAGTCATATCAAGAAATTGTCGAAGAAGCAAAGAGTAACCAGAAATCAAGACTGGATTCCATAGGAGGATTCGAATCATGAACGGTTTCATATCCGCAATCATTACATTGTCATTGATGCTTTTTGTAATTGAATCTATCGACGATAAAGGTGTTGCTATAAAATCATCGGCAGTATTATGCAGAATAACTACTGTAGACAAACCGAAAGAAACAATTGACATTTGGAGAGATGCAGCATGAAAAGAAAATTTATTGCAATCTTTGTATCAATAATAATTCTCAATACACTTTGTGTATCTTCGATATACGGAAAAGATCCGATAGTAAAAGAAATAGCCGGGAAAACTGTATCGTTTCCAGTTCCGGATGAATATGAAGCTCTTGCAAGGAATTATGCGAGAATAATCGATTTATATGCAAATGCTGAAAACGATATATCTCGTATTACTTCGTCTGCAAATAATGTAGGAACTGCGTCTGCAGCGGCAGAAGCTGCTATACGAAGACTTGAAGAAAAATACGAAGCTGAAATAGAAGCGAATAGAAGTTATATGAGGTATTTATCCATGCCGCATTTTGAATTCGGTGGAGGAGTATCATATCAATATTCACTTCCATCCGGTTCGCTCATATCTGCTTCTCCGACGATGCTATTTTCATTTACTCCAAGATTCTCTATTCTTGCCGAAGTTCCATTAACGGTAGAGTTATCTGAATCATCTAAATTTGGGTTCGGTCTTGGTATAGGATTCCTGATACGGCCAGACAAGCACTGATTTTCAGTGCTTTTTACGCATATATATTATATATGCAGACACTAAGATAATCCATTTAGAAGGAGAAATTTTTATGGAAGAATCAAAATTAGACAAACAGCCCACGCTTAACATAGCGTGGATTGGTCTTGGTCAGGGTGGTGGTAACGTTGCTGAAGCAGCTGCCCGTATAACGGGTAATGGACTTGTAGCGGCAGTAAATTCAAGCGGCGAGGATCTCAGAACTCTTGTAAGCATTGCCGACGAACACAAGTACAAAATGGCTTCTATCACCGGTTCCGCAAAGAACCGGACCACTGCCTTGAACGCGTTATCGGACGCATATCAACACGTAGTTGCCTGTATCAAGGATCAGTTCAGCCGTTCAGTTCCGGACGACAATACTACCAAACAGGCCGACAAAATCGACATCATGTTTATCGTTGCCGCAGGCGGCGGCGGGACAGGTTCGGGCTCGCTCCCGGCTTTTTCCGTCATCATGCGCACGGTATTCACAAACACACTGATTGTCCCGGTATTAATCATGCCGAGTATCAGGGAACGCGGTATCGCGCAGAAAAATGCTCTTGACTGTCTCAACGACATTGTCAATGCGAAAGTTCCTGGTCCTGAAGGACTCGAACCGGCGAACTTCTCGATTGTGCTTGTAGACAATACGCGGGTTCAGGCTAACACCATCCGTGAGAAATACAAGACCATCAATGAGGAAATCGTTCGTAACATCCATCGGCTTGCAGTATGCACGAAAACTTCCGATCTCGGAAATATCGACATTGCCGACCGGATGAGCATGTTCTCCGTTCCAGGGCTTATCCTTGTAGGTTCTTCGGAAATCAACAAGGACGACAATTCGCCGATCATGTCGGCAATCATGCGGGCAATAAAGAGCACCCCGGTTTCCGTCGACTATACGAAGTCGGTAAACCGGATTCTGCTGCAGTGCGAAGCGGAAGATTCTCTCTACACGGAAGACAACATCGCCGATGCAAAGGGAGTATTCCCGAAGTCTCTCGGTGACTTCGAAGGATTCTATGGTCCTGAGGTTGTCCCTCCGCTTGAAGGGAACTCCGAGAAAATCGTCAACCGCGTATTGGTCGCGTTTGCCGGAGGCCAGTATCCGGAGAAACTCATTCAGGAACGTCGTTCTCTTATCGAGGACATGTCTGTCGAGAATCTCAAGGGTGCAAATATTCCCGAGTCAAACGCGGAGCTTAAAACTGCCTGGGGCATCCCGGCAAATTCTGCAAAATCCGATGGTGCCAAGGTGATCGAGATCCCGAAAGAAGGTCTCGATTCTGCAGCATCAATCTTCGGACAGTTCGATTCTAAAAACTGAATGGATGAATAGTGTCTTTAGCCATAGGGGATATCCCCTATGGCTTCTTTTTTATTTATAATCCTAAAACTAACAAGCAAAGTTGTGGATGCTTAGCAAAAGAATTAATTGCGAAAAATAAAACTATTCATGGTATGTGCGGTACAAAACTATATTGGGTTTGGGCAAGTATTAAACAACGATGCTGCAATCCAGCTAATAAAATATATTCGGAATATGGCGGTAGAGGCATATTTTTATGCGACGAATGGATGAACGCTGAAAGATTTTGTAATTGGGCCATATCAAACGGGTATAGAGAGGGATTATCTATAGAAAGAATAAATAATAACGACGGATATTATCCAGATAATTGCATGTGGACCACAATCGATGTGCAAATAAATAATACTAGATGGAATAAATACGTGCTTGTAAATGGGGAATTTACAACTATCACTAAAGCCGCAAATATGCTCGGTGTAGATCCAAAATATTTTGGTTATCTATACTCTACTGAAGAATTTATGTTTTGTACAGGTGAAGAAATAGCGTCAAACGGATGGATTGACGACGATTTAACTTTAAATGAATTAAATTCACTTGGGTTGGAATGGAAATGATAAAACACGGATATGCTAATAAACCAATATATAAAGTATGGAATGCTATAAAGCAAAGATGTTTTAATAAGAATAATTTATACTATAGTAGATATGGTGGACGCGGGATTACAATGTGCGATGAGTGGCTCGATTTTACTAATTTTTTAAACTGGTCTGTATCGAACGGATATCGTATAGGCCTAGATATAGACAGAATTAATAATGACGGTAATTATGAGCCGGTGAATTGCAGATGGGTTGCCCATTCTATTAACATGAATAATAGAAACGTAACGACGTATTTATATATAGACGGCCATAAGCTATCGTTGAATGCATATGCGTCAATGGCCGAAATTGATTATATATCTCTTAGAACTGCGTTAAAAAGAATGGAAAAACATTGATGTAATACCGCTTACACTCGATACAATATGGGTCGACGATGATTTAAGCGACATCGAGATATACGATATTTTTGGTATATAGGAGTAAATATGGCAAATCAAAATTCAATCGCGTATGTAGGATACTATTATCCGGAAGGAGACCCGGATAGTCCTATTGATACCGCACATGGTTTAACCGAAGACATATCCAATTACCCTGGACAAACACCTCATGTTACATACATGGACCTTCTTAATAAGTTTTCCAAGCCTTTGATTATTTCAAGAATTGCAGGCCTTGTATGTGAAAAATTTATTGTCGATAATTATGGTTATGAAGGCCAGGTTGACGATAGAACTCTTATCAACCCGAACACCAACGGATGGGATAGAATATTCAATATAGCGAATTTTCTGTTTCATAATGCGTCCGGTAAAACATCGGCAGAACTTGACCTTATTCTTAAAGGCCAACAGTCATACCCGGGAGTGGATCCAAATCTTTTCAACGGATATGTACCGGATACATGTGTAGTTACTTTCAGAACGGATATAACGTCTAAGCTTTCGAAATTTTCGTTTGTGCATTCGCCTGGTATCGGACTCGATTCCAGATATATCGAAATGTATGTCAATCCGGAGGAGTTCTATACAAAGTATTCGACGTTTACTCCGCTGATATATATTTACTATACGACGGATACTAGCATCGACCCTAATGAACAGAAACCGGAACTCTTTGACGAAGTATTCCAGAATATTGGCAAAAACTACATGGGTGAATACCGTGTCTTGTCTGTTCCTATCTGGGGAATAGAATCGACCGAAAGACAGCCTTTTCATATCTTTACAAAAAGTCTTCAGATTCCTGTAGACCCACTGGCAGATTTCAAGTTTCTTGACGCTATTAAAGCCGCAATTATTGCAAGGGAACCCGAACTTACTGAAGAGCAGCAAAGACAGAAATATCCAACGATCTTTATTGATGAAGGACGTATTCTGTATCCACTGTTTGACAATATAACGCTGAAGAGATATCAGTATACAGATCAACAGACTGGAACTCCGAAAGATTATCTTTCAAATCCTGTAAGCTATGCGTGGTTTAAATCCGTTGTGGAAAATACTCCTCTGCTGCAAGGAGATGCACAGGCAAACGGGGGTGTACTATATTGGGAGCTTTTCTGTGCTGCTCATACGTGGATTCCTATTATTGCAGCTGGTCGAACTGGTGCCCTTACAGATAAAATTCCGAAATACAGACCTTTACTGGAAGATATAGGGAATGATTCAACCGAAGATGCTTATGCCAGAACGTTCTATTCGTATCTTGACAAAGTAGTAAATTATATTCTTGGTAGAAATACTATAAATGTGCAGGAAAAGGCCGATATGGGATTCTTCGAGAACCAGAGCTACGTTTCCTTCAAGCTTCGTGGAATAAACTGGCAGGTCTACAAGCGCGGTTATACTACCGAATTTGACGAGACGAATTAACGGAGGCTTCCAATGATCCAGAAGCTCACAATCGGCAAGTATTATAATATCGTAGGAATAGGACCGTGGGCTTCGTATTCACAGGACGTAAAAGTCATCTCGCAAACAAAAGCCCAGACCGCCGAAGAACAGGAAATAACCATATTCGAAGACTGGTATGAAGGATACGGTGTCGGAGAGAATTTTTACCAGAAATTTCTTGAAGACAATGGTCCTGTATACGCGTGCAAAGTAGTGGAAAGTAGAGATCCGTCGATCATGAACGAGGGAGATTCACTTGTATATATCTTTCCTGACATGGTTGATTATTCTGCTTCCTCTGAGCTTATATCTGCGCGCACGTATAAATGGGAAATACATACGAAACCTTATAAAGAAAAAGATCCGTTCAATCCAATTGCCATACTTCCTGCAAATATTATCGGAATCATGAATGACGCACTCAAGCCTTATCTTTTTGATTCTATTACTATGTATAAAGATGAGACCGAAATTATTATATCTGAAGCGGAATGGGAAAAACTGAATTCTATCCGAGAAGGTATAAAGGCGGAAGTCGAACACAGTGCCAAAAGCGTAATAAACGAGGATTCAAGACAGCGTTCGATTATGTACCAGAAAGTATCTCTGGTGGAGTCAGAACGGGAGAAGCTTCGTCTTAAAAACGAGGAATCGGCAAAATTCCTGCGTCAAGCAGCAATAAAGTTTGACCAGAATAATGCGTTTGATAGACTTCTTGCTTTACGGGAACAGGAGCTGCGCCGAATCTATACAATTATGGTACAGAAAGGATCGGATTTAAACCAGCATCTCCCGCCTGAAGAGGTTATAATTCTTCCGCCATTTGATGAGTTATAAATATTTTAACATCTCCGTGGTCTTTGACCACGGAGGATATTTTGTAACACAATTCTCCCTGGTGTTAGTCATGGAGTTTAATTTAATTGATGTAAAAACAGTATCTGAATATAGGAGATGAACATATGGGACCTGCTTTAGATTTTGTGCAATATAACAGGGAAACTACACTTAAACACGTAAGTGAAAGTGTTGAAAAACTTAAATCTACGCTGGATAAATATAAAAGATCCGCATACGATAAAACGAGCAATCCTTTCAAGATTTGGGCCGTAAATACAATGTATATAATAGTCCAGAAGAAAATATACAAGTATGAATCGCGAAAAGATACTGTAAAAAATCTTCGGAATATATACAAATCTCTTGTAAAATCATATTTTATATTTGTGTATTTCTGTTTATAAAAATCGCACAGTGCTGAACTTCAAATATATATTATGTATATGGTGACACTTCACCTACAGGAGTTTAACATGCTGAAGAAAATTATAGAAGCTATTATATGTAGCCGGCTTACAGTTGACGAGGTCCGCCGCGGACAAGAGCGGAAAAATGGTCTGCGTGCAACACAGCCCGGATTTATCCCGCCTGTTCCGATGGCAGAAGCCGGGTTCATTTTTCGGGAAAGGCCGATCGTCGCCGTCGACAATGGAGGTAAATGAATGACAAAGAGTAAAGAGCTTGATTTCATAGCGATTGATATGATTGCCAGATCGATCGAAAATATCGACAACCTCGGCGATCACATTCATGAGTTTTATCCGGACTTTGCCGAATACGGCGACATGTTGCAGAATATCGAGTCGACGCTGAAGTATCTTAAAGGATCTATCATCAGTTGGAAATATTCTCCTTGTGACGCCGGACATGGAGTCAAGCACGTCATTATGGTGATGGCTATTTCGTTATGGCTTGGGATAAAGCTGAAAAAGAAAGTCGATTTCGAAATCGACTTCAGGATGCTCGCAGTTCAAGCCGCTTTTCACGACGTGTCTATCGCAGATATGGGACGAGAAAACCATGAAAGATTTTCTGCAATCGAGCTATTGAAAGACGATTTTGTATTCAAGCGGTTTGACAAAGAGAAACTCATGATCATGGTCAATTCCGTGATTTCACACCGTGCATCAAAGAGAACAGCCAAAGACAATGATGTATCGTCTTTGAGTGGATGGTATTCGTCAGTGTTATCGGACGCAGACAAAGATCCGACAATCGACGTGTATCTTGAAAGAGCCACTTATACAGCTGTATGTGAACATGGATTTCGCGGCAGTGAAGTGGTTGAGCATGTATTCGAGCACGGTGTAAAAAAGTTCGGAACCAACGGTTACGCAGGAATGTGTATTTTCGAAGAAGCATATGCTTTATCCGACGAGTTCAGGGAAATCGTTTACGATGAACCGAGATTCAGAGAACGTGTCGAAAAGTATGTTACTGCGTATATAGGTGCATTGGAAAGCGAAGAACGAAGACAGTGCGCTGAGACGGTACAAGCCGGATGAAATTATACGGAGCCTTTTGGCTCCGTATTTTTTTATTCCGTCTCAGACATTTTATTAATTGGAGGACAACCTATGTCTAATTCTAGCAGTGAAAATTTCACTAACCTTATTACAGGTATCGTTAAAAAATGCGAAGACAACGATACTCTTCTTTTCGCGTGCAAGATGGTACAGGACCATCTTACCACCGGAACCGGTAGAATCACAAGAAGTGATATAAAGAAAGCTATTCTGGAAAATGCAGATGCCAACTATACAGACATTCCAATAGTCGATAAAATCGAACACGAGTGCGGGTATGTAGAAAACGATGGAGTTTTTGGTTCGGATTCAAAAATAGCGTATTGTGCTAAAGAATCATATGGTCAGGCAGAAGGACTTCGGAAAGATATGACGTATGAAGAATCGAAGGCGCCATCATATGCGGTTATATCGAGACTGACGGAAAACGGCCATTCGTCCCCGTTTGAACAGGGATCCATATCATTCAAGCTAAAGATGCCGATATTTGTTGCGCGTCAGATAGTGCGACATAGGACAGCAAAACTGAACGAAAAATCTGCCCGTTATACAAAGCTTGATAGAGAATTTTATATTCCGTCTATTGACCGTATCCTTCCAGAATATAAACACAAAGATATGATGGAAGATGAAAGATTCGATAAATATCAAGATATTTGCGATACATATAATTCCGCATATAACGCGGCATATGATAAGTATGAAAAATTGCAGAAAGATGGTGCTCCGTTTGAACTTGCGCGTCTTGTGTTGCCGTTGTCAGTATATACCGAACTTTTTTGGCAATCTGACATGAATAATCTTAAGAAGTTATTTTTTGTTCGTCTGGACAGACATGCCCAATATGAAGTGCGACAAGTTGCACAGGCCATGTTCAAACATGTCTACAAACACTTCCCGATTACCATTGGATGCTGGTTTTGGTATACTTTTCTTCCGGCACAGATTTGTCCCACAAATGCAAGTCGGCTGTTCGATTAAAACGTCGCTGACGTATATATCATAAATATGATAAAAGCCGGGGATTTTCCCCGGCTTAACCTATGATTTAGGAGCAAAAAACATGGATTTAACACCAGAGTTTCAGTTCATATATTCGTATTATATGAAGGAGCAGTATGATACCTCGGGGAAACGTCCGATCAAGAAAAATGAAGACGCAATCGTGATAGTTTACAAGGAAAATGGCAAAAAGAAAATGCAGGTGATAGATGCACCTAAATTCACATTTCACGTTTCAAAACACGATAGGCTTCTTGATAGATATCAAGATAACCGAAGGAAAGAAGATGTTGATGAAATAACTATCGCATATCACGACCTTGCGAAGTTTTTAGCAGAATATTCTAACAGGTCAGAAGACTATTTCAATATACGAAGAACCGAATACCCTACATGGGAAAAACGAAGAGCCGCACAGAATGCGTTTCTCGATAGATGCATGCTTGACCCAAATATATTCGGAGCAGATGTAAATATCGAGGATTTTTACAAGATGGAGTTTGTCAAGAAATACGGAGTCAAGATAGGCGGATATACGAAAGGGTTCTTTGATATTGAGGTAGGCGGCGCATCAAGTTATGAGACGGCCAATGATCCTGTAACTGTCATATCGTATTACGATTCAGTAAGCGATACAATGCATGTAAGTATTCTCGATACACCTGAATATCCAGGACTTCAGGAATTCAAACAGAGACTGGATTCCGGCGAGTTTTTGGCAATGCTGAAAAACGACAATGAGATGAACGGACGGTTTGAATTTGACATAAACCCGAAGAAACCAGCCAAGCTCACCAATGTGAACACGAATTACATATTCAGGTTCTTTAAAGACGAGCTCGATCTGCTTATACATCATTATAGTATAATAAATGAAACGACTCCGGATTTTGTGCTCGCGTTCAACTTCAGTTATGACAATAATTATGTCATAAACCGTCTTGTACGACTTCTTGATGTAAGAAAGACTACACTTAAACTAAAAGACATTGTCTTTCACAGAGACGTTCCATGGCACCTGCGTCAATGGGGATTCAGGGAAGACAGATCTCCAAAAGCACAGTTTTACAATAAATGGCATCATTTTTATATTGTCGGTTATACCGCATATATGTGCAGTATGGCGTTATATGCATATATCAGAAAGGCAAAAGGCGTACTTCCGTCATATGCACTCAACGATGTAGCTCTTGGAGAACTCGGAAAAGGAAAGCACGATTACAGTGAGATTGCAGACAGTCCGTTAGATCTCCCATATAAAGATTACACTGCATATATATTCTACAATATCAAAGATACGTGGTTGCTTGCAGAAATGGAGGCGAAAAACCACGATGTCGAAGCCATAATGTATCAAGGTGAATATACGAGATTACCGATGGTTACAAAGCCTACTGCCACGTTGAAAAACGCACTGCAACTCTCATATGAGTCACAGGGTCTTGTCATTGCAAATAACAGGAATGCTATAGTCAACCGTGGAAAAGACAGCGAAGAAAAAGAATACGAAGGGGCCATAGTAGCAGAACCAAGACTCAATAAAGCCATTGCAACTCCGTTATTCCCGTATCCGTCGAGGGTCATCCGTCCGTTCGTTATAGATCTTGATTTAGCTTCAATGTACCCTAGCAATGCTCTTGCGTATAATATATATAAAACTTCGCTTCTTTTCGAAGTAAAGAAAATAGGTTCAGTTACAGGCGGTCCTGAGCCACAAGGAGGAGTAATAAATATACCTGAATGCTTTGATAACTGGTGCACGGATTCACCGATGTCGTGGGGACATGATTACTTGCAGCTTCCGTCACTTGTAGAATTAATCGGCGAAATGAGAAACGAACTCGATTCCATTTCAACCAATGGGGGTATTAATGGCAAAACGTGAAAAAACCGACGTTGAAAAACTTGTCGACGGACTTGTGTATTTTGCAAAAATAATAAACCAGACAGGACATCCCGGAATGCTTTTAACACCAGGCCGCGTGTGTTCTATTCCGGAATATCCCGTAACAAACGAAGGAAAATTTCTTGGAGAGGTTGATATCGTATATTGGCGTCGACCCGATCAGGCAATGGAAGGACTCGTGTATATTTGGGAAATATACGATTTCATACTCGCACAATTCAATCTCGGTTTAAACTCTATGTATACCATAAACGTTGGTGAATTCTTGAGTTTTATCAAATACGTCGAATCTGAGAAGATGATACCGGTAGGGGTTACTGTTGGTACGGACGGTGAAGGAGATTTAACGCGTGAATCATTTGATATAACGTTCGTGGATAAAGTAGAAGCCGCTGCTGTTGCAGGAGGAGCGATTAATTCGCTGAAATGTCAAAAATTTCATATATCAAGATCGCCTTTTGTATTAATAATACCAAGACTGTCATTTCCGAATATTGAGAACGTATACGGGAACGAATACGCATATGAAGGATATATAAATATAGACCCTTCAAGACTTTCGGAGATATACGAATCCACATTTCCTATAAAAATTCGTATATCGATGAAAAGCGACGGTTCTTCTGGCGATATAATGATATCACGAAACCTTCTTCTTAAGGAAATGGTTAAATATAACCAAGGTGCTACAATACATTTATTTCGCAAATATATCGATATCGAAAACAAGAGACAGGTTGTATTATTACGAATATCGACAAGCTACGCAATGATGGAAATAAATACCGATGTTATAAGTATTTATGGAAATTGGTAAATTTATATCCGGGCTGAAAAGCCCGGAATTTTAAGCTTTTATGTCGAATAATGTGCGGAAACAACGTAATAATTCTGTATTGGAGGAATAACTATGAGTCACATGCTTTGGGAAGATACCGACTTTGAATCAAAAAATGAACTTGAATTCAAATCTGTATATGACCGTTTTACAAGCGCATTAAAACCGCAGTTAGTTTCAGTCCTTAAAAATGTGACTGATGAAACGGAAATAAACCATTTTTTTATTTCTTTTAACGCATCGAAAATAGATGCCGATTTTGACAACCCGGAATCCGGATCATCGGGAAAATTACCGGCATTGAAAGTTCTTGTCATACCGTATATTATATTCCAGAAAAAAGACGGTACAAAATACGATAGTGACAAGAATTCTTTTATTGCGGCTATTAACAATAAATACCTCAATCCGATAGTAAATTCTGCTAAGCATATATTGGAAGAGGATCTTAAAGAAACCGGGTTCAGGTTATATTTTGAATTCGGGTCGTCTGAAGACGGTCACCTTACCATATACATTGTGGGACGAGGCAATATGTCGGTGGAATCTTTTTCACATGAATTCGGTGTCTCGACGGTATCGTTCGAAGAAGGATTGACTGTTTCCGAAACCGATATAGACATGCTTCTGAAAGACGGAGACGATATATCTCTTGACCCGGTATTGAAAGTAAACGAAGTCAGTCTGGATGAACGTCAGAGAAACTATCTGTATGACATATTCAAAAAGACGCTTGTCGCATATAATACTGAAAACGAGAGCAACAAGCTCGATCCTATCAGTATAGGAGAATATGAAAAATACCGCGCGGACGGCATTGGAACTGACAAAGAATTCGAAGATTCGGAGACTGTACAGCACGGAAGCGACGAGGATAACAAAGTCTCAAGGAAGTTCCAGGTAACCGACATAAACGGTTGCAGGTGCATCATTCAGAAGATAGTGAGCAGTTTCAAGACCCCTGAAAAGGAATATGTGTCTGAACGGATACACTCTGTATACGCTTCAACATACTGTGCTTCGAAAAAGTCGATAGTCCACATCCAGTTCTATAAACCTGTGTATCGAGAAGCTACTACAGAAGGTTTTCTTTTCTTTGGAAAGGGGGAGCTCGGTATAGGTGCAACGGATCTGAGAAAAGTCAAACCCGGACCAGGTTGTATAATTATGACGCAGGCCAAAGGTTCTCCCATCTTTTATGCGACGAGATTTCCGGACGACTGGGCTAACATGTTTCTTTCTCCTCTTATAGGACTCAATATAGGGGAAATAATGAAGAACGTGTATTATGCATACCAGAAAATAAGCGGAGATTGGGATGCTGTTACCGTAAGACTTCTCGAAGAATTCAAGATGAAACAGAAATTTCTCGATTTATACAACAAGTCGTTCTTCGATCTTAGTGCAACCGGTTCTGTCCGAAAAACGGTATCCGGACTATGTAATGAGCACTATACCTACATGCTTACACCTTTTTTATACAATGCAGTTGTCATCGCCGAAATTTATACGCTTCGTGCGCAATCGTTGAAAGACAACCAGCCGGCTGAATCGAGACTTATAAGTCTGTATATGTGTATGATGAACGGTGCAACGAGCGAATTTGGTTTTACGAAAATAGCGTCGCTTGATTTTACCGAGAAATATGGATATAAACCGAGTTATTGCCCGACAGTATTTGGAAAAATGCTGAAAGAATCGAAACCGGTGTCCAATATACAGGATTCTATGTTCAAGTCCGATAATATCGGACGAGATCTAATGTCGATGTCTGTCGCATCCAATAAAAAGCCTTTTGACAAAAATTATGCCGTTGGACTCGATGTTATATCTGGAAAGATAAAGACGGAAGCCGTCGACAATACGATGTCAAAGTCGCTATTTAACGATGTATTCGATTCAAGAAAAAAGCTTTCTACTGTATTCGAACACGTGCGAAAAGAAACTGCAAATCCGGATACTCGTGGTCGTCTCGATTTGTGGTATTTGAATTTTCAGGATAATAAAAAACTTACTGAAAATACCGTAGATCTAGGGTTATGTGTTTTTGAAGAGGATATACCCGATAAATATACCGAACTTTTCAAGAATGCCGTAAACCAGATATGTGAAGAATCTGGCAATATAAAAACTGTACATATTATACCAAAGGAACACATTGGACGCAGCGGGCATAAAACCACTTCGGTCGTGTTTGTTGGAGAACTTAATTAACAAACAGTCCCATACTTCGGTATGGGACTTAATTTTTAGGAGGAATCAATGGCAGATTTACCTGTAAAGAAACCGGCTATAAAGAAACCCGATGGTCTTTCGACTTATTCGGAACTTGATTCTATACAGAAATCTTCTCTGTATGGTCTACCGGCCGATTTCTATGAAGACAATAAAAAGCTCATAAGTGCGCTTACCTCGATAACGCAGGATACGATAGCTTCCTATGACAGAACTATATCGCGTTCTACTCCAAGTATTCTTGTCGGTGCAGTTCAGGAGCGACAAAGGCAGATTAAGCAGTCTAACAAAAAAGAAGACGAAGACCAGCTGAAATATCTGACCGGAATTCGCGGTCTTACGGAAAATTCACGGGATATGGATTTATTCCGTGAACTCTTCCCGATAGCAACTCCGCCGTTTGAATTATTCCATGAATATGACATGGTATATGATATGATACCCGAAGGAGCAAAATGCTTCAATATTCTCAAGAACTCCGTTCTTTCTGCGGACAACTTTTCAAAGAAATATCTTATTCCAAGGTATGAAGATACCATGCTTGTTTCAAACCAGGATGTAGGAGATAGACAGGCAGTCAAGAATCTTGGCGTAATAAAAGATATTGTCGAAGAATACAATCTCAATGCCGAAAACGATGCGTTTGTAACGGACGGTATGAAATATGGGTGCAAACCTGTAATGGTTGTCAAAATAGATGAAAACTTCAGAAAGGCCGCATCTAAAGTTCTTAAAATGGAGGATTCTGACATATCCAGCGTATACGACGAAATGTATTCTCATGGAAGAAAGGTAGCGCTCGAATCATATATCCAGAAAGAAGATTTTGTCTCCCTTGAGGGAGACGATGCATTTGGTCAGGTGAATACTGAAAAGAGCTCGGCGTTTTCGATATCTATGGACAGATATATTGACGAACTTGCCACACTGTATGAAGATGCAATGGATTATGAAACCGGCATGGTTATGGAATCCGGTCTTACTGAAGAGCAGAAGAAGATACTTGACACAAACAAGAAAAAACGGAAAAATGACCTTGACCGTGTAAAGAACAAGAAAAATCGCAAGAAGGTCATGCAGGAAATATGCGAGACAGTAAATACTATAGTAAACCGGAATGTCAAGTTTTCAATAGCGTCTGAATCCGTGACGCTGAAATCCATAAGCAGCATCGCAAACCAGGCAAAGACTCTACGGCGTGTGAAGATGTATGAATCCGGTAATACGAAATATACTAGCGGAAACGTGCGGTTCGAAGATTATTATGCTGAGAACGAAAAAGAATTCGAGACGGACATAAGTTATGTATGTGCCCAGATGGAATCTGCTAAATACCGCAAAAATGTGAAAAAATCGAAGAAAACAGACGCTTCCGGAAAAGAAAAAATAGTTTCGACTGAATCGTGGCTTCCGTATCCGGAGTATACTTTCGAAGACAGTGTCGTCGACAAGAAAAACAAGAAAAAACCTACCGGTTCTGTAATAGTACCGTTGCACCCGGATCAGGTAGTCCCGATTGCCATAAACGGTAAACATATCGGATACTATGTGATTGAACGCGTTGGCAACAATGATTTCGGCTCAGGTGTATCTACGTTGCTTGGATACAGACATTCCGGTACTACCGGAATGGGTATGGCCGGACAACTGTTTGTCAATCAGGGAATGGGAAATTCCGGCGGCGGTGTAATACTTCGGGACATGATAGACCTTCCGATGTCAGTATCGGATAACACGAGAAGAACTGATCTTCTTAAAGGAATGCTGTCAAGAGCAATAGCCGAAAGAATAGGCAACCCTTCAATCGTCGATGATTCGGCATTCAATTCAATCCTGTATTCTCTTATCAAAGACGAGTATATCACAAACAGAGAAGTGCGAATTACCTATGTGCCGTCTTATATGATGGTATATTACGCACATGAAATAGACAAGGATACAGGCATCGGTGTTTCCATTATGAAACGCGGGCTTTTCTTTGCGCACGTATATATTGCAACTCTCATAACCAACCTTATGATATCGATAGCAAAATCCGCCGACCGCGAACAGGTAAATATTGACCTTGGTTATAATGCCAGAGTTGAGGCAACTGTACAGAAAGTAATACGGACTTTGCAGTCAAAACGCGCTTCCGTTGAATCTATCGGCAGCGTAGATACTATACTTCGCCAGCTTGGTACTTTCCACAGATTCATATCGTTGCGTCAAGGCGGTTCGCCGATTATCGAGATGGAAACCATACCTGGACAGCAGCTGGATCTTGACAATAATTCATTGCAGGATAAGGCATTGAAAGGTTTTGTGAATTCATTTAATGTACCTCATTCAGCAGTAAATATTCTCGATGAACAGGAATACGCGCGTTCAATTACACTGCAAGACGGGTTAATGCTAGATCAGGTGATAGTATTACAGGCGCCGTATCAGGCGTGTGCGACCAAGCTTTGCAGAATTCTGATACAAAACAGGCATCCCGATAAACTTCTTACCGAGAATAACGTCGATAAAATCGAAGATAACGACAAGACAGTGGTTCCGAAGAAAACTCCTGAAGGAGTAGATGAAAAACGGGATGAACTCATAACGGACCTTATCGACATCAATAAAGTTTTTCTTGATTTTCCTGCTCCTGAAGGCCTGAATATAGCATCTCTTAATGATCAGACATCTACTGTCGGTCCATTTATCGACCAAATAATAGACCTTATTTTGCCGGAGTATTTTGACCAGACTCAGACAGAAAATACGGTAAATATAGACAGGGTAAAAGGTGTTGCCAAACTCAGCATGTACAAGAAATATCTTCCTGGGCTTCCTTACGATGAATTAGGCGATATAGTACGGGATGCTAAGGCATTCTGTGAACGCGAGTTTATCAGGGATCGAGATTCGGGCCAAAATCCTGAGGGTGGAGGCAGTTTTGGAGGTTCTTCCAGCGGAGGAGGTAGCAGCGACTTCGGAGGAGATTCCGGCGGCGGTGGAGGAGACGACATGGGATTAGGAGACCTCGGTGATATAGGCGATATGGGTGGAGATTCAGGCGACTCCGGTAGCGGAGATTTGGGGCTTGGAGGGATGTAAAATACTGAGTTTTCGGTATTATATATCTACACGAGCACAAACACTGGCATAAGAACGATTTATGCCAGAAATGCCGGGCTTTGTACGGTATAAACTCAAATAACTCCGTGCATATATATCATTTGCATAGAGTTAAACTTGGAAGGAGGCCTTAGATGGCTACTAACAAACATATCGTCTTAACGAAAGACGGTCTCATCACCAAAATCGCCGAACTTACGGGCGAGAAAAGGACGGTCTGTGGTCGCGTCGTCGATGCGTATCCGCAGGTCATTCAGGAAGCACTGCTGAAGAACCTTCCCAAAAAAGGAGAAATATCGGCAGTGGGGTTACCGGGTCTTGGTACTATCGGTGTAAAGGTGGTTCCGGAAACTGTCCGGAAAAACAATTTCACCGGCCAGAATCAGACTATCCCCGAGCATTTCATGCCGACTTTCAAAATCACAAAGACGCTGAAAGTGGCCTTAAACGCGGAACTGGTCAAGTCCGCGCAGGCCGGCGGCGCCAAGAAAGCCGGAAAGAAAACAGCGTAGCCTGCTTTGTAGCAGCAAAATTCCGTAAGTTTAACTCAGAGGTTTTGCAATCCTGGCTCATTCGAGCCAGGATGTTTTTATATATTTTCAAAATAGTACGGAAGGAGTGGAACCATGGAAGAAATCCGTCTTTCCGGTGTTGAAAAGGTATTCTCTGGTGGAACTGCCGGAAAACTTGTGCTCAAAGCAATAGAAGCAATACGTGAACAAATAGAGCTTGAATTGTTAATAGACGATAAATATACTGAATCTACAATTCGTGCTCTTGAGAAACAGATTAAATATCTCGAAGGATGTCTGCGATGATTACCGTAGAAACAGCAATCGAACTCATGCGTTCAGAAATGCTGAAACTGAGTGTCAAAAAACATAAATATCGGGATAGAGAATGCTCGTGCCGATGTCCTTTTTGTGGAGATTCTAAAAAGAATTATAAAGATGAGCATTTGTATATGCGCCTTGCACCGGATACAAGAGACCGAATATCGTATTTCCCGTTTGAATGCAAATTATGCGGAGAACGGAGAAGAGTATTTACACTTGACGATGTGCGGAAATTTGGAATAGAAAGTCCGGATCTTATTGAATATATAAGCGACATAAAAAAGAAAGTTGCCGGTAAAGTCGCAAGAAGTGGGTCCAATTCCATAGCCAAAAAACTTGATATCGGAAAACCGAATATAGATGTAACCGGCAAGAAAGAATATATGATGAAACGTCTTGGTTGCCAGGACATATGCGATAATCCAGAAAAATACAAAATAATCTATGATTTGCGATCGTTCTTTCAAGTCAATAAACTTGAGCCTAATCACGATTATTTCAATGTAAGGGAATTGCTTAAGAAAATGCACGATAACTGCGTCGGGTTTATATCGTTTGACAATACACATATTAATTTCCGGGATCTTACCGGAAAAATGGAAAGAAGGTATACCCAGTATATGATATATCCCGGGAATACAATCAGGAACAAGGAGACATCTGGTATTTATATGGTGCCAACATCAATAGATGCCATGTCTCCGGAACTCCATATCGTTATGGCAGAAGGACCGTTCGATATACTTAGAATATATTCCGACTTCTATAAAGGAAAAGCGGATAATACGGTATTTGCGTCTGTTGCGAATGCAAACGGATATAATCCATGCATATCGAAGCTTCTTGAACTCGGGTTCATGTTTGATTCGATAACAGTGTACTCGGACAACGACGTTGACAGAGATAATTATGTGAGGATGCTGCGGCCACTGGCTCCAGACTGTCCAATGACCATATATTATAACACTGCTTCGAAAGACTGCGGAGACATACAAGAACCGTGCAAGCTTTCGAAAATTTCAATCTAAGGAGAAACCATGCTTCCAATAGCACTACACTACAAGTTTATACCCACAAGAGGGCAATACAGAACTTCCCCGATGCTAGATCTTGCAGAAGAAATCAAGAGGATTCCAAACCAGCTGATTCAGAATTCATATCATTCGTTCATTCAATATCAGTCTGAGTTCAAGGTTCGGCATCAGGTAATCAGAGAAGAGAAAAACAGGCAGAATCCAAAATGGCTTTCAGGTCTTACTGTCGCATTCGAGCTTGTCAATTCGATGAACATGAAAGAAGTGTTGCATGTACACCTATATGAATCGGAAAGAGTCGAGTATCCGCAGTCTGATTTTACCCATGTACATGCGAATCTTATAGGAGCGGAAAAATGCCCGATTTTAGCACTTGCAATGTCACAATATCTTGCAGGCATAAGCCTGTAAGCATTTATGTTAATATACGACAAGGAGAAGTTATTAATGGATAAACCGCGAACAAAAGCGTTTGACAAATATATTGGAACTACGCAACTGCAGAAATACAGTCCGACTCGCTATATATGTCCAATGGATATAAAGAACAAGCCGGAACTCCGTGTTTCTGCAGATTTATTCGACGAGTTTTTTGAGGAATTTATTTCATGTAAATTTCATCATATAGCACAGATAGAATTCACGATTCCTGGGCTGCGTGAAGACGGGTGCAACACGTTCGGACTTCTTGTACCGAAGAATGATTCATTGAAGTGGAATACCGAAGAAACCGACACGGATGTACTGGTATCAGTGAAATTCCATATGACTGGAGAGCAATTCGGCAACCAGGTGGAATCGCTTAAAAGTTACGGAATAGAAGAGCGGTTTATCAAGCTTTCTGAAGACGAATATGTCGATATGGGTGAAGTAAACTGTGAATGTATTATCAAGCTCAAGTTTCCGAAAGATACCGGTTGGGGAATACAGTCAGACCGTATAAAAATAGCACAAGACGAAGATTCTCCTCTTGAAGAAGCAAATACGATTTCATTTTGCTTTGTTCGGGAACCCATACCAAATACGAGCGAATTTGGCCTGTTTTCATTCGGGATTTTAAGCACCATTGACGTGTTTTCGGATGATGCAAGGGGGGTTGCCCTTGCAATGGAAAATATAGTCGAAAATGGCTATATTACCATGAATACAAACGAAGATATTATGTTTCCGATCCCGCCTGAAAACTTTGATCCGGCGACTGCAAAACCGGAAGAATATGAACGGCCGGAAGTGAAAAGATACCAGCTTGACTGTATCGCGACTGTAAAACGTCGGAATATTTGGGCTGCAATAGACAGATCTCAGCATCCTTTCATAAAAGAGCTTCTCAAGTTATTTATTGTGAATCTTTATGACTATCATAAAGAACTGTATGATGAATCGACCAATACAATATCTGCGACTGTTGCACTGCTTGATGAATACCTTGATTCGCAGGATGCAAAAGAAAACTTCTATACGGTTCTTGAACCGGACATGGCCGATGAAATGAGAGGGCTTATTGAAAAAGAACTTGATTCTACAGATATCAATGTAGGAGAAACTTCGAAAAGACTGATAACCGAATATTTTGAAAAACTGTCTGAATACAACGAAAAGCTCAACAGTCTTGCTAAATCGAAAGGATTCGATATAGATACATCGACTATGATGGTGTATATCGACGGAAGGAACGGTGCCGCAGACGAGCATTCGAAACAGTTAATTAAAGAACTGTCCGAGGAACTCGTTGCAAGCGAAGAGCATCAGGCAGTCCAAAAACAGGTTCATTCGATTACAGTAAGTCTGGCCCTTGAAAACGGGTTCATTGACAAGGACAAAATTGATACCATGGATGAAACAGAGCTGAAAAACCTTCCTGAATACAGGAAACTGTCTTTGAAGCTTTTATCGATTTTAAGCAATTTTATAGGAGTATAACATGGCTGATACTAAGAATGCTGCCGCCGAACAAGCGGCCAATGAAAATGAAACCAAACAGAAAGGTCTCATTCAGGTCGGACCTGGACCGGTTAAAGGTCCTGCATACTGGAAGACGATTTCTCCGTTGATGGCAGTAGCCGTTCCTTGCAGCGACCGTGACTCGGACGAAGATGACGTCGAACACAACACTGTGAATCTTTCCTGCAAAAAATACGGTATGCTTTGTGCGTTGGCTGGAAGCAGCGGAAAGTGCAACAAAGTCAAAAATACCATCGGGAAGTGTTTCGACAAAGACGGAAATATCGTTCCTTATACCGAAGAAGAATAAATACAATAATATGGGGCCATTGGCCCCATAAACTATTTTTTATTATAGTATTTAACCAAATTTCACAAATATATTATTATAGTGGTAGAACTAAAATTCACCCTCCAGTCTGTAATGATGTAGGAGCAATACCTTGATTGGCTAAAATGCCAGAGGAGTTTCAAATGGAAAAAGAATACGGGCTTCGTATATACGAAGTATCCACAAAGGACTGCCACAGCGGGTTAACGATGTTGAAGAGGTTTATCGGATGGTTTCACCTTCAAAACAACCAGGTCGTCACAAGCGTTGATTTGCCCAACAGTCTTGCTACGGGAAAAATGTATCATGCCGGGATTTCGATAAGGCATCATCTTTCCGAAAACGAATATGTCAAATCGTTTTTGGATGTATACCAGCAATGCGGAAACCACGACGCTTTGGTGTTCTTCACGTTCCAGAAACAGGAAGACCGCGATTTTGCAAAAGCGATGTTTGAACTGCTTCGTGACGCGACTTATGGTCAGCGTGTATCTGAACTGACTGTGGATCAGGTTGAGCATACTCCGTTATACACCAGATGCCTGATAGACCAGGACGTCAACGACAAACACAGGTTCGAACGCACGGTCAGTTCAATCGAAAATTATATCGTTGTGAAGCAGGAACTTAAAGGAAAAATCAAAGAGTTCCTTCACCAGTTCGGTATAGACCACTGCCTGGCGTAGCGTAACAGAAATCTCCGGGGCTCAATGCCCCGGAGTTATCTTGTATTTTTGTTACAAAAAATCGCAACTAAATAGATTTCATTTATATATTATTATAGTATAAATGAGGAAGGATACTGCCGGTAGTTGTAGCTACCGGCAGTAAATCCAACCCTTCCTGTCAAAGGAGATCGTTATGATAGACGTTAAACCGTCACATAAATATCTCGTACGACCACCGGTTACACCGAGTAAACCTCAATGCATAACGCATCGAAAATATCTTGATGTAAGACCTGGTTCCACCGTAACCAAAACTTACGGGAACGGAATGGTCATACTTGCTACCGTAACAATCTAACTGATTGTTATGATGCAATGTATCTTTCGATAATACATACATGTACGGAATCAATGGTTCCGTATTTTTTTCACTAAAATAGACGGGGGCAGTGCCCCCGTCATTATTGTTACTCGGTGCTTTCCGGCTGAGTTGCAGGAGTAAGACCGGCAAGGCTGACAGAGTCGGCATACTGGTTCGAATCTTTCTGCAGCGGCTCGAGACCGGCGATATCCATAGAAGAATCGTCGACCACAGCGGCACGAGCGTCGTAGGACTCGTGTACAATATTCCCCATATTGAAGTTATTGTAGTTGTCCTTGTAGAAGTTCGAGGCAAGAAGCGTCTTGGCCGCGAAATCATTGATGGTGTTGTTTTCGTGATAGATGCCGTTGAAGCTCATGTCGATTTCCTGGGTATTGTGTTCACCCTGGGTGAATTCGAAATGGCTGTTCGGCACCATGGTTGGAAACGCGCCGTACCACATACATGCAAACTCGATTGAATCGAGACCATACGCACCGCCGGAGTTGTCGGTAAGAGCATACAGAATAATTGCAGTATGGTTAATCGGCGAGAAGCGCAGCCTGTCCGTGGTTTCAAACACCTTGCCGTGATAGATACCGTAACCGGAACCCAAGTCGGAGATGCCTGTGCACCAATATTTGAACAGTTTGCGGAAAAGTCCGCCCTGCATTTCCTGGAACCTGAGGTTGAACTGGGTGTTGCCCTTAGTTATACCTACAGGAACCGTGTATGTTTCGGCATTATTGCCGTACGTCATTTCCGCGGTTTTTAACTCATAGTTCGAGATACCGGACAGTCCTTTGCAAAACCGTTCGATAACGCGCATGAGAAGACCGCGAAGTTTCGGATCGAAGAAGATAGGTGCCATAACGCAGAATACGCGGCCATATCCCCCGACAAAAGGTTCAATGAACGGAAGCGTGTTTTGTGTAACGTTAGGAACACCGAGAAATACGTTGTTTTGCTGATAGCTCGGTATTTTTTGGCGGGTATTGTCCCATCCGCGGATGAGGTCCTCGCCACTACCAAGATCAAGATAAGACGAAAAATCTGACATGCTTCCCTCCTATCTCGCTGCTACCACGTTGAACTTCCACGTATGTATGAAGTCCTTGAACGCGAGTTCGATGGTAACGGACGCGGCATTGTCATACGCATCCTCCGCAGTTTGTGTCGCTACAATGCTCATGCGGCGACAGGGTCCGTCTGTAATCAGGTGCTGGAGATTCCGTGCAATCTGCTCTTTTGCGAGAGTCATTGCAATATTCGGATCCTCTTCGAACCTGAGATCGGTAAGAATTTGGCGGCCAATCCAGATCGCTTCCGTGATAGCGTGGCAGTTTCTGATTACAGCAAGATAGCTCCTGCGTTTCAGATACATTGTCCTATTCGACATGATGGCGAACTGGTTAAGACGCACGTCTTCCACATAGTTAATCTGGTTCTGGAGAAGGTCGGTTTTCTGCGGTTCGGAAGGATACCAGTTAAGGCTCTTCATGGTCCGCATTTCACCTTTCTTCGTACCGGCAATAAGCCTGTTTGCACCGAAGTTGTTGCGCACAAACGGCAGCTGGTATGCCATATCGTAGGTATACTCGACGTTGATATTCTTGAGGTTGTAAGCGTCGTATGCAACTCCGCTCTGTCCCCACAAGGACGCCTGCCAGTCCTGGAAACCTGTAAGCAGGTTATTCCTGAATGCAATGGCAGCCGCTGCCGAAGCGGCGGATTTACAATCGAGATATGCCATAATGTCGTTGCGCTGGCGGCACAGGTAGATCATTTCCTTCTTTGTGTCGGGAATGTTACCGGCGTCGATTACAGCCGAAATCTGGTATTTGTATTCGCTTATGATATGCGGGTCGATTTCACCGCGGTAAGCTTTCTGCAGAAGCAGTTGCTTTACTTCATCATAAGCGGCTTCCATCGCACTCTTGGTCGGGAAATACTGATTCCCGTCCGGAATAACGGGAGCTGTTCCGACTTTGTACTTGCTCTTGTCAAGCGCACCATCGTTGCCTCCACGGAACCAGTTATTCTGCGTCGCAAAGTCAGCTTCTGCCGGAGCGGAAGCAGTCTCCATGTCCGCAATATCCTGGTCGGTCGGCGGAAGGAACCTGAGATAGGCTTTTCCTTTCCTGTCGGTAAGCGTAAGGAAGTCTATGAACCATGGTTGTTCTTCGGGACACAGAACCACAGGAGTAGTAGAACCGTCTACGACTTCGTCGCAGTAATTCTTGAAGAGTTCCTGAAGTTCATCGTATACGTCCGTATTAACGTAGGTCTTTACAGACGAAAATTCGTTCTTGTACTCGTCGGTTTCGGTAATCGTGTCAATAAACTCGGATACCGTTTTCGACGGGTCTGTAGCATTCTGGTTGAACGAAACGCTGCGGCTGCCTACCTTATTGTAAATATTTCCGCGGGCATCGCGCTCGTAGATGTTATAGAAGTAACGCCGTGATTCCTCAAGGTCCTCTTCTCTGGTTCTGTCCAGTGAAAGATACGGACCCATGTCGTTACCCCAGGTACCATTACCGCGGACTTTGAAGACAGCTAGATAATGGTCATCCCATCCGGGGGTGCTGTCAGGAAGTGATTCCAACGTATTGGCTACCTGCTTCATGAGAAGAGGCTCAGCCAACGAAAGCACCGTCTGGTCCAGGATATTTTCTGGGACCGGCATGAATGCCGGTGATATGCGCAGGACCTGCACATTCACTTGCGCTGCACCTTCACCCATCGTTACAGTATCGGCTTTGGTGCGGATATTGAGTGCACCAAATGCAGGCTTACTGTCGGCAGCAGTAAGACGAAGACCGAGAACCCGGCCTCCACCTTTAAGCCACTGAAGACAATTGTAAATCTGCTGTCCGTGCCGACCGAAGTCGGGAGTGCCATTCTTTTTTGTGAAATCAGTTTCCTTATCCCACGGAATGACATGTCCGTCCTCGCCTTTGTCAGAGACATAAGGCTGGAACAGCACGAAGTTTACCGATACAATGATTGGGTCTTCGACAATCGAATTATCGATTATCTTTGTGACGATGCGCGAGTGAATATAATTTGCGGTATTGTCAATCATTATATTCCTCCATGTAAAATTTTTTCGAGGTCGATTCCGGTATATTGACTGTAAATGGAACCATTCCCCGAACTCGAGAAACACGTATCCACCTACTGATAGTTATGCAGATGTTTCCATGCAACCCCACGATTTCGGTAACAAAAACGATATAAATACATTTAGAATATATATTATTAAAGTATAGGAGATATACAGATGAATGTAGATATAACGTGCAAAGTTGAATGCCGTGCAGACATTAAAATATGTATTAACGGCGGAATATTCAAACGTGAAGAAAGGGATTGTGTGAAATCGAACTTCGTTAATTGCAGCGATGTCGGTTTCAATATCGAATTTACCAACGAAAACATCGACGTTGAATGCATTTCGATACATAATGCACATGTATTCATGCATCGACCGGAATTCGGCGGTATGGATGGATACATATCCGATATTGGATATAGACTGCTTCCGTCAAAATCTGTCTCGGTATCAGAAACGGCTATTTTCGAAATTATGCCGAAAGACGAAGTCGATGCGCGCAAAACCATGCAAGACAGGGTATGTAAATACGTGGCAGACGGAATAAGGGGATTTGTAAACTGTTTATATATCGACATGCTTGATGAAATGAACCCGAAAATCAAGACAAACAGTCATTGTTATGAAACCGGGGAAGACGATTGCCGTGTATACGTTGCATTAGACAATATACGCATCATTTCAATGGACTGGGCCACAATGACTTAACGTCTGAAAACTGGGACCCATCAATCCCAGTTTTTTTGTTATAATCATCTACCAAACATCTCATTACTCTCTCGACGCAGGGCCTGTAAACCTGATATTCGGGTATATATTATATAACCGCAGAATACCTAGGAGGGAACCATGCGATTAATTAAAAGAGACGATTTCATTCTTACTGCTACGATTTCAGTAATAGGAGCTATAGCTATATTGTTTGCAGTATTTGTCCTTATTTTTACTGGGGCAGGAAACAACGAACGATGTGGAACTGAAACCGTGTTTGTTGAACCGATGAAATTGTCCGATTGGTCAGGATTGAACGACAATTCTGAACCACAGGAAATACTTGCCGTAATGCGCACAATAGAATTTGGTCAGACACATGTGTATCAAAACACACAGTCTATATATGCGGCATATTCGAACTATTCACCGATTACACATATCGGAACTACAACAGATGAAATGTCACGAGAATCGATGTACGGCGCATATGTCAGATATATGCTTGAAATTGCCGGAACTGGTAAGATACTTACCTATAGTCAATATCTTGATTATGTATCGTATTGGGAAGAAAGAATACCCGGACAGTTTGTGTACGCGATGTTCAACGAGTCACTGAAACAGGAAGTACCGATGGAATACATATATGCTATTGCGTATATAGAATCGCTAAACTTTCAGTTCTTTGAATCGCTGAAAAGAAACAGTGACGGTTCTTTCGATGTCGGTCTTATGGGACTTAACAATGCAAATTACGACATGTCTACTGAAAACGGACAAAAATTCATTCAGAATAACTTCAGGTTCGACAACGAATATGAAGGAATCAGTTTCAACGAGCATAACCAGCTGCATATTCTTAAAGCGTGTATCAGATATTATAAATCACTAATATCGTATACCGGTGGAAGCAAATGGTCTGCGCTCGTATGTTATAATGGCGGGCCGTCGAAATGGAGGAACGGAAAAGCATCCAAAAACGCATTGACTTATGCTGAACGTGTTTACAACCTGGCAAAAGCGAATGTAAGAGACATATCTAATCCGTGGGATGTTGGCATAGAAGTTTCTTACGCGCTTTCACAGTTTGTGTCAGGATACAGTTATTATGCATCGATGAGACCGAACAAGATCAGACAATCGCGAAATGATTCTTTGGTTGCGTGGCTGGAAAACCGGCATCGGCTCAGTCTTAATGCAAATGCAAAGAATCCGTTAAGGTCATTATATGATTTATTTATAATGGACTTGTGGTTTGACAGAAGGAGAATGATTGTCATAATGTATGATTTTGAAAAGTTCCTTCCGGATGAAGACGGCTCGATACTGTTACCTGGACTGCTTTCTGCTACAGGAAAGTACATCCTTATTTAACACGACAATCTCCGGGGCAATGCCCCGGAGTATTTTTTGTCAATATTTCAGTATTTTTTCTATATCGTTCTCTTCCTGTGTTTCTCCGGACCTCGCCTTTTTAGCAGATGCAGAAACGGCATAATCGAAATTCTGGAATCCTATGCTCGAGAAACCTGTATCGGAGATAAACGGTATTTCCTGAAGTTTGATTATCTTCAAGTCAGACTGTTTCGGATTTTCCGTTTTCTTGAGAAACAAACGATAAGGAGTTGCCACGTTTCCACTATATCTTGCCTGCGCAGCAAATACAATTTCAAGACTTGTAGCATTTATTGGTAGTTTAACTCCATTCAGTTTTGCCGATTCAAATGAAAGAGGAACTAATTCATCGTATCGCAACACCGGCGATATAAACCCTGCGAATAAAGACATCGTAAAATCCTGGCAATCTTTTGCTCTTTGGACTACGGTAAGATTGTCTATAAATATACTTTTGGAATAGTATACAAGAACCATGAACTTCTCTCCGTCTTCTCCTCCGGTATCAATAGTCCGGTATGTTATATTCGAAGGTATTGTGACGAACTTTGACGGATACATATATCTGGTTCTGAATTCCGGAGTTTCTCTATCCGGATTCTCCGGCTCATTTCTCCATATTTTCATCTCGAATATACCGAATGTCCTGATTTTTTCTCCGACAATCTCTGTATTTTTTCGTTCAAGTTCCCGTATCGGTATATATATTTCCATATATCCGCCGGTAAAAATTACACGTTTTTCTTCCTGCTTGAATAATAGCGGAATAGGTATTTTAGTGGCCATATATGCCCTCCTGATTCTACATCGTTGTTTTTCATCACAAGTTTCCCTCCCTAAAAGGGAGGGAATACATACTGTTACTTTCTTGAAGTCTGGTTTCTTGCGGCCTGCGTAGAATTGTAGTCATTAAGACAGTCGATCGAAATCAGGTGGCATTTTTCCCATACAGATTTCCACGAAGCATCGAGAATCTCTTCAAATTTTTCTATCGGGACTTTTGATGGGTCGGCGTTCTCTATGAAGAACTGAAAAAACAGCCTTTTCTGCAATGACTTTGATTTGAAGTCAGGAACCACATGTTTGTATATAAAACGCATAAATAGAGCAGTGAATATCACAAGTATGCTGTCGAATTTCTTTATCGACATCTCTTCCAGCGCAATACCTGTAAGATCGGAAATCCGCTTCTTGTTCCATTCATATACGAGCATAACAAACTGGCCTATTTTATATTCGTTTCCCTTTTCGGTCTTCATGTACTTGAATACATATTCCTGCACATGATCAAAAATTTTGTCTATCTTCTTCCTGTTATTCATTTCTTTAGCAAGAAACTGACGGTCGGCTTTTATTCGTTCATCGAGATAATTTGCGAAATCATCCAGTATGAAAGCAGTTCCCTTTGTTTTTAGAAGAGGATATTTATGGTTGTATACTCTTGCTACCGTTTCAGGATCCATAAGTTCTTCACCGGCCTGAATGACTTTCTCGGTGTCAACCTTTATCGCTATGGTGTTGGTTATTGCTTTCCTTCGCTCATCTTCATTGCTATATTTTGACTCTGGATCGTCTATACCGGCGGCAATTTCATCGAGTTCATTATTGATAAGTGAACACATGTCTTTTACAGTAGCATAATCCATGATACCGATTTTGGCCATGCCTTCCATGTCTGCTTCGCTGAATTTCAGGGATTTCGGGTCGGCCATATATTTGTCTACTTGACTTAATACTTCTTCAGTATATTCCCTGTCTTCAGATGAATCAAAATCCTGGCTCAGTGCAAGCGTCGCATCAGTGAACTTGTCGAGCGAGTCTTTTGAAACAGTTTCTTCGGGTACGTCTTTTGATATACCGACTGAATCTGGTTTAGCATCATTACTGTGACCGGAAGCATCTATTTCAATAGTATCTACCGATTCCTCTCCAGGAACTGCACTGTCTTTCGCTTCAAATATAATTGCACCGTTTTCATCTTCCTTGGAGACTATTTCTATTTTATCCGGTATTACTGTATCCGGAATATAAATTTCTTCAGTTTCTTCATTGAATCTGATATCGTCGAAATTTATACCGGTCATAGCCTTGAACGAGCGTTTTAACTCTTCTTCTCCAGCACTGTCACATTTGTTGATTTTTTCACGCATTTCCTTGATGAATTCTGCGTTATGTTTGTCGTCAAATGATAGCCTTGTGTAATTTTTGTTGTCTCCTTCCGGTTTTGTGAACTTTCCGTTTCCTTCCGGAAGAATAACCTTGTCTTCAGTATCACCCATTGGGATTTGCCTCCATTTCTTCTCTGGTTCTCTGCGGAAACACAGGTATGAGTCTCTCAAGAACGCTCAATTTCAGATTTTGAAGTGCTTCAGGATTCATGTATATACCGCGTATATATGCATTCCATTTCGGTATATCGAACTGTAGCGCACATGTTTGGTAATGCGACATAAGCATTATGTACTCATAATCGTCCTGATCGCTTTTATATAACGTAGTTAATATAGTATCCGGATTTATAAAGTTATCATCCCCCAGCATCATTTCAACTATATGATGATAATGCACTATAATAGTCGCATCTCCCTTGTTCTTGAATTGCTGTCTCGCCTGCTTTACCGTCATATTTCCGAGTGTATCAGAATCAAATTGCGAGACGAACAACTGTTTATTTGCAAGAATAAAGGCTGTAATATATGAAATCATGTGTTCATGAAGTCGTGGAACCAGTGCCGAATATAAATGTATGAATGATTCTTTGCTGAATGATCCGTCGGCAGTGTCTACTATGATTCCTGGTACTTCTCGTAGTGTAGAAAGAACGGAAGCATAAAATTTGTTTTCTATTTCCTGATCGGCATCCATTGCTTCCGGGTCTACTTCATCGTCTTCCGTTTCTCTGCGTTCCTGAAGTATGCGGTGTTTCTGGTTGAATATGTCAAGAAAGTTTTTCCGTATTCCAAATACGGAATCTTTGACATATATCTGATTTACCGTTTCGGATAGCAATAAACTGTCATCCATGGTGAGCTCGAAATCTGTGATAGAATAAGCACTATTCATAAGTTACTCCTTTCAATTATCTCAATGTTAGCCACCAGTTTATTTGCAAAAATACGTGCAAAAATATATTTGCGTATATATTATATAACCAACGGGAGGATTTCCAATGGCAAACTATGAAGACATAGATGCATTTATGGATGCAATGGACCAAAGTGGTGGAGGTCCTAATAACCAGTATTATGAAGATACGTCAATCAATCCTGACAGTTGCGGGTACACCAGAACCACACTTGAAGGAAACTTGATGTCTGGTTTTGTGATGAGGACGGAAGAAGTAGGAAGAAACTATCATCAGATGCTTAAAAACCTTGATATCGACCGTATGAATCATGCCCACAATCTTGCTGTTGAAAGAGATGTCCTCAATCATCAAATGAGGATGGAAGAACTTTCTGCGATGTCTCATATTATGGGACAGAAACAGCAGCTGCTTGCACTCGAATCACATGAGATGCGGCAAACAACACCTGAACTCCTGGCACAGGCGACGGCCGGTGCTATAAAGTTATTGATGGATGAAAGTAAACGAAAGCCTGTAGCGGGAATGCTTGGTTACCGCGGTCAGGTTGAGGATGCCGAATTCATCAATGCTGAACTAATCGAAGTAGAACCGGCAGACAGCGAAAGCTGTCCGACATCCAGTTTACCGGAAGATTATGACAGCGGGAATATTCCAGAATTCGAGGAGGAACACTTTATGAGTGTAGATTTCACTAGAATGCGGATGGGTGGCAGTACAGAAACAAAACCTCAGGAAGTCCGGGTCGCACCCGCACAACCGGAGCAGAAACAGCCAGTCCAACGCAAGCCGGAAATGTCGACCGCACAAGGATACGTTGTGTGCGGCACCGACCCTAGAAGAAACGTAGCTAACGATAGTGGAGGGGGAAATATGACTACATCAAGGCAGCAGCCTGTTGTAAATAAAGAAACCCCGCCGCCTTCGATACCAGTACAACAGCCGGTGCAACCCAAGCAGCAACCGGTCGTAACACCGCGTGTCGAAGCACCGGCACAACCGTCTGTTGCCCAACAAGGCAGAAGAATGACCGCTCCGGTGACACCAACCATCGGAACCGTTCACACTGCCGGTAGTCAGCAGGCAAGACCGAATCCGCAGGTACAGCCGAGACAGGGAATTATTACTCCTGATTCGGAAGCGGTGAAGGTAAGGCAGGAACAGAGCGGGACAGTAAAACCTGTGCATCCAGCACAGGCAGCAACTCCTAAACCGCAACATGAAGAGAAGGAAAATGCGCGAGAAGAAGATTTGCCCGAAGATTTACGTGGACCGCGTGAAACCGATGAAACCGACGACTGTGCAAACGCATGTTTGGAAGATACCGGTTACATCGGAGACGACGATTCGTGTGATAGGACCGGCGAATATTCTGACTGCAAATTTTTGGTGGAAGAAACTGTTCCGAACACGGGATGTGAAGCGCTTGATGGCAGTGCTATAGCCGAAACTGTTCCCACCATTAAAGGTACCTGGGTTGATGTGTTGTATGACCGAAAGATGAACAGCAAGGTGGATTATTATTTCCGCCATCCTGGAATTAAAGGTCACGTCGGAGAATATTCCCACACGGAACAGCTCTCTGTTTACAGACACAAGGTTTATGACGCCTACAAGCGGCACGTTGGCGACGACGTAAATGACATCTATTGGGATGCGTTCGATATTTCTGTTCGCGCAATCCATTGGAAGCGTCACGTTGCCCGCTTTATGAACGGACTGACGGATTCCAAGGCTGCGATAGTCAGAATGTTAAATACATTCAATATCAATAAACCTTGTTTCTATTTGGCCGTTTACTTTAACGGCCCCGAGTTGTCGCAGACTCTCGAATCCATCGAGAACGAAGCAAAGACTCCGCAGGAACGTTACGCGTCAAGGATTCTCTATTATGATTCCATGAAAAAGGATCCCGCCGCAGCCCATTTTATCTCTATGCTTGAGTATGCTTACTTCGTAAACAAACGTCGTGAGTTTACAATCCTTGAGCAGATTGCCGACTATGTGAACAACGGAGACAGCAGAATGATGCTCTCTCCAAGGTACCCAAAGACCGAGTACAGGGAGGAGTATAATATCTTCTCCGGGAGACCAGAGTTCGTAATAACCAATTACGTGCAAAAGGTTCTCCTGTGCAGCCGGGATGAAGAACACGGGTGTTGGCAGATCAAAAGGATGTATGTGAGGTAACAGAATCTCCGGGGCATGAGCCCCGGAGTATTTTTTGTCAAAAATCGCAAACAAACGATTTTCAGGTATATATCATTTACATAGTAAATGATACAAAGAGTATAGTTATACTCTTTCACAGGGAATTAAATTTTACGATCTGTCTTTTACGGCTTTTCTCACAGATTCGATGTTATTCATAAGAGAATTAACTCCTTTGACTTCGCTTCCAACACATCTCTGTAAATCGCGGATATAGGTTTGTGCAAGATTCATTATTTTAAGAATATTGTCTCTTGCTTTTTGTGGAAGAGCCGAACGGAATGAATCCGGATCTGAACGTTCAATATTTTTTGCTATTTTTCTGACGGTTACAGACAGTATTCCAACTTGTCTTTCGACTGTTGCCAGATGATCGTGGACCTTGCCGGATTCAAGCATGTCTCTTGCTTTTGCGAGCTGGTCTATGGTGGACTCATTAAGATCCATAACTTCTTTTGCATCGAATTCACTGTGGAATAATTCATGCATCAGTTCTTCCATTTCTGCTGAACCAGAGTTGAAACAGGATTCTGCGTCATTGAAAAATTGCTCTGTTTTGCGGATAGCTTCTTCCTGTTTTTCAGTAAATGCGGTTCCGTTTTCACCATACATTTCATTGGCGTTTCTTGCAAATTCTTCCGCCTGTTTTTTCATTTCCGGGTCGTTCATGAAATCGTTCATGAAATCGAATACGCCGCCGAGTACATCTCCAAAAGGACCTAAAGATTCTTTCATAAGCTTTTCAAGACGTTTTGCATTCTTTACAAGATAGTTAGCCAATTCATCCGGAGTAAGTTTCGATTGATACCAACCTTCTACACGTAGAATTCCTCCAGCCATAGCCGCTTTGGTTTCGGCCCACAGTCCTTTCAACGTATGATCTTTGATAAGTTTGATGATTGCACGAATCGGAATATATAGAAATTGTCCTATCCGTATGGCAATCTCTGCTATTACTTTAAGAATAGCAAGGAATGCTTTTTTAATAGCATGCCCAACTTTCTTTGCAATATCCCCGATTCCTTCCATCTGCATCGATTGTGCAACTGCTTCCATAGCATATTGCTGTTCGAGCTCACACGCTGTTTCAAACATCTCGACGCAGCTTGTCTGCATTTCTTCGCATACGATAAATTCATCGTATTCATCTACAGGAGTCTCATTCATAAGAGACTCAAACGTAACTTCCTGTACCATCTGGTTTTCCTCCGTTAAATATAGGTATAACGGGGAAACCCCGTTATACTTTTGTTTTTTTTTGCTATCCGAATGACCCGTTTCTTGCAAAAGAATCTATAAGTGAATCTATGGCGCGTCCCTGATTTATTGCAGGGTATTCGTCTACTTCCTGTTTGATGGATTTTTTGCGGGTTTCAAACAATGCTTGCTGTGGAGTTGAACTTTTAGTATATTTTCCTTTAGCGTCATTGATGTTGCGCATAAGAATTCTGTTCTGCTCAGACATATATTCATCGCGTTCCGTTTTAGCCATTTCATTTACTCCGGCCATAGCCTCGTCAACTCCTTCCATCATTGGAGTTTCGAACTCTGCAAGCTTCCCGAGTATATCCGGTGACAGTGCGGAACTTCCTTCGCCGAATATCATGGTTCCTATTTCGCTGTATGACATATTGAACGGATTTGAATTGCCTTCATCCCATGATTCTTTTTTATGTGGGTTATAATCATTTTCTGCCGGATTGAATGCCCCTATTTCTCCGGAAGATATCTTTGCGGTCTGTATTGCAAGATTTGCTATCCGTCCCAATGCTTCGTCTGATGCTCCGATAGATTGACGTTTTACAGAATCATCGCCTGTCATTGCTACGGACATAGGACGCACTATCCCGAATTCAAAATTGTATTTTGATTCAAGTATCTTTGAATAACACAATACCCATAATCCGATACACCATGCAAACAGCATGTCGTCGTGTTTGCCGTCTTTGTGGTCAATTCTGCCTTTCTTCTTGATAATATTATTGAGTTCATCGTATATGTCTTTATCGTTTATAAGATCATACAACTCATTGATTACAATACCAAGAATCTCGGACATCATCTGATTGCGTCTTGGCGCGGTTGTATCGAATCCGTATACAATGGTATCTCTGTCAAGGTTTTCGTTTTTTGCTTCAAAGCTAAGAAACGCTCCCATATTTTCGGTTTTACCGCCGAGTTCCAAAGCAGATGAATACATTCGTGGAATAAGATCCGGAAAATCGGATATGATGTTGTCGATTACGGCAATACCCATATTATTCTTTTCAATGACTACCAGTCCGTTTGGAAACATGTGGGCTACATCTGCTATCGCCTGGGAAAATATTCTTGTGTTTGAATACGAAGTTCTTGCATTCGAACGAAGTGTAGCAATAGGTTCAAACGTTTCTACGTCTGTAACTACTATTGACGCATAATCGTTATTAAGCATACCGGAACAGTCGACAGATATGACCACACGTTTATTGTAGTTCGGTTTTTTGTAAAACCTCATTGAATATGCATTCTGGAGTATGATTGATCCTATAGGAGTCCTAACGCCTTTATATGCGCGATCGAGCTGCTCTTTTGTAAACGGAGAATCGTCGTTGCGTTTAGACCAGACAAGAAGAACTTCCCTGCTAAAATTTTCGATATTATTCCCCATGTTGCGAAGTTGCTCGTGTAACCATTGCTCTGTTTTACCGAGTTGCTTATATGTGAACCGAATGTATACAAAATCATTTTTCGACTGCTCATACACTATTTTTTTCAGTGAATCTATATTAGATTGATCGTAAAATAGCTTTTCATCGAATGGTATACATTGTGGCAACCACTCATAATATATATAGTCCGAGTCTTCTCTTCCTAAAAAACCTGGAGTAGATGTCATAATCCTGCAATACGGATTTCCATTAGCTTTAGCTGTATCTGCTGCAGTTTTCCATGCTGGAGCGGAATTAAGGAGCACGTCTTTTATGTATTTATAATGAGGCGCTTCATCGTAATAAATAGTCGGAAATCTTGCTCCGCGACCACGGTTGCCTGCAGAATGCGGATTTGTTGGTGCTCCATATATAGCTATAGAGTTTTTAGTTATTGCAGACTCTAATGTTTCCTGAGATGATTTATCTCTATTTTCATTTAGTACATTTAAATATGATGGAAGATTTCGTATAACCCGTTTAACGTCTTCTAAATTATCTCTTACAGATTTTAAATCTTTTGAGAAAAAACCGTAATTCGAGTTTCTAGATTTATAACTCCAAGTATATCCAACGTGAGTTGTTATGGTAGTAGTTTTTCCACATTGTCTCGGAATCTCTGCATAAAAATTTATGTTATTTTCAAGACAGTACATCATCGCAAGATTAGCTCTATTGAATTGGAACGGGATCTGCCCGCCAGGAACGCTTAATTTTACTATTTCTCTAATAAAATACCAAAAATTATTAGATACTTCGGCATATATTCTCATTTTCATGTCGGTGGACAATGTAGGATCTAACGGGTCTATGTCGGCCAACGATACATCGTACAGCGCTAAAAAGAAAGTTCTATTATTAACATTAAGGTCTTTAAGAAGTTGATACATTTTAAGTGCAGACGTATTTTTTGTCTGAATATGTATGTGATACGGTATCATGTTACATCCTTCAATATTCTAAGATCTGAATATCTTTCTTTATACCTCAATATAAAGAAATCTTCAGTCATGTCAAACTCGAAATCATCTATTTGATCGTCGTATAGATCAATGGAATTTCCACACATGAGCCAATCTATAAATATTTCTTCTCTATTAAAGTCAATATCCGAAAATTCGAAATCTGTTGGAGATATTCCTTTTCACATATATCCGGAACCGTTGATCCCACATCTCTGTCTTAGATTTAGACAAGTTTTACCAAAATATTTTTTACCGTTTAATTTATTCGTGTGACAATACACGATATATTTTTTATCGGTCCATATGTGTTTTCTTGTAGACATATTATTCTCCTATAATAAAAATCGCAAACAAACGATTTTCACTTATATATTATTATATTAACTAAAGGAAGGATACAGCTAGTAGTGCACACTACTAGCTGTAAATTTAAACCTTCCAGACCAGGAGGTAGGCCTATGGCTTACTATGGTAGAACGGCTGACAAGTTTAATAAACTTGCTCGGCCCAAACCGACTCCAAACAGAGTCACATCAATGGTGCAAACCAGAGATGGAAACTCTGTGCTGGTTTCTGTTACTTTACCGAAGGGAGTTCGGTTAGGTTCAGGTGCCACGGTAGTCGGTCACTCACCGGCCTAACTGGTTGTTGAGAATCCGATATAAACCGATTCGAATGAAATTAACTCCGGGGACCAATGGTCCCCGGTTATATTATTTTTTACTCTTCCGTTTCTTCGATTCTTTTATTGATAAGTCTTGATGTTTCAGATATGATATTCTTGAGCATTCCACCGAATTGTACCGCTTCTGCAGATACGTGTTTTCCGGCTAACCAGCACTCAAAATATCTTGCTGATTCCATTGAAATTTTGATTAAATCCTCTGTAGAAACCGCCTCATTAATGGCAAATTCTGCCCTTCTAAGCACAGGATTTGAGTAGCCTTTTGTAAAAATCTCGCGGGCTAAGGACACCTGCTCGGACACAAGTCCATTTTTTTGTAAAGAGGCGAATTCTTTGATGTTATTGACAGGATCATAACCGGTTGTAACTTTGGATAGTCCCTTCCTGTTTGAGAAAGGACCTACTGTAACTACGTCCTGCGGATTGACCAAATTTAGGGTATGATATATCTCGCGAAGAAGCGCTTCTTTTGACGGAAGATCTATGGCCACCGCCAGCAGTTCACACCGCGTAGTATACAGGTTAAGACATGCCGAATTTGAATTTCCTGGTTTGTCTCCATCTTTATAAAACTTGCATGCATTGAAGAGATTCTGAACGATAGTGTCGGTTATCTTGTATAACCCGGGATGAGAAACACCGTTCGAGTTTATATATGCTACAAGAGACTGGAGTACAGACATTACAAGCTGTTTTATAACCCGTTTATAGGCACGTTTTTCTTCGCGGACCAATTCAGTCAGGGTTTCGAAAGATTCTGGAATATCGTCCATGAATCTCGTATAGTTTCCAATACTTTCAACTCCTGCGCCTTTCTGCAGTATGTCTATAAGAATGGTATTGTGCGGACTGTTTGGGCAAAAGAGTTCAAACACCGACACAGAATATCTCATGGAATTCAAAAGAAGCATTGCTTTACCAAGAGGAGACTTGAATAATGTGTCAAGAATCGTTCTCATGTATCGCTGGGATTGAATTGCGGACTGGAAGTTATTGGAGAACCAGTCATGAACCACCGAGATGAAATTATCGGAGTGATTATGGTCCATTCGCAATCCGAGAAAAATCAGCGGAACTGTAAAATCTGTATATTTTTCAACCGTCTGCTGCAGAATATATTTACCTACTTCGGAAAGTTCGTCTGTTTCTGGGGTATATTCTGCTGCTATTTTCTGGAGATCGGCGGAAAGACTCTTTCTCGATATTTCGAGAATCGGTCTTCCGGAAACTTTGCGGCGTTCTATATGGTTCATCTGGAAAAATTCTTCATACAGTTTTCCGTATTTGTATTCGACTGATATTTTAGGATGTAAAGTCATAACGGGAATTGAACTGTAATCGTATACTATGCCGGAATCAGATACATGAACAAGAACTCCCTCATAGAATACGTCGTCGGTTATGATAATTGCAGGGCATACATCTTCTATATTCGGGTTTGTAAGTCTCGTATTGGTTTCGCCGCACAGATCCATATAATCTGCGCCTATATCGATTCCATGATGCGATTTATCATCCCCGCAGGTTTTAAGATAATCTTCTAAAAGCTTATCTTGCATTTCGTTGACCGATTTAATACCGGGAATAATATACTTTCTGTAATAGATATCAAGGTCTACTGCAGCATCCGGAGTAACTCCAAGTATGGCATTTTTTGCAGAGTTATCTGGATAATGCGTGCTTAATAGTGTTTTGAAAAGATTGAAATAGTTTGTCATCCATGTGTTGCGTGCAAATTCGGCTATTTCATTCTGGTCGGCAAAGAAGCCGAGAAGGTTGCCAAAACCGCGTCCGATGGATTCCTTCATTCCGACGTCCATATGTTTCTCCTCTTAAGATACAGTGATTATTGCATTGTTTCGGGTATAGAAACTCCGTGCTTTATAGATATATATTATTATAACAGATTAATAATCATAGGAGGCTAAATATGTTTATCGTTAACTATAGACCAATAATGACAAAAAAACTTAAAGAACGGATATGGATGCAGGTTATTTGTCGGGAACCGGAAATGATATGCTTACCAGACGTCGAAAAAAATAAAATTATATTTGATGAATATCGTCGAATATATCCGGTAAACAAGTTAAATGATTCAGATAATCAGCGTGTTCCAATAATTGGTGCCGCAATATGACAAATTATATGCACCCGGCATTTGCCGGGTGCATTGCATTAACTGTATCTATTTTTCATCTGCTCTCTACCGCCGTTACTCGTATCGGCTAAAATATTTAATATTTTATTTTTTTCTTGTGGCGATACAAGTTTGGCAAGAACAGATCCGACCGAATCGGCTTCATTTTCAAGGACAGACGCATCGTGACTATTTAGATCTGTTTTTTGGGCTATTTGCTGAGCAAATATCCTTGGAGCCGTATGATCTTTTGCAATATGTCCGTATTCATGACCTATTGTAAATGCATATAATCTTGGGTTTGATGTCTTCCATTTTATGGCGTCGTCGCCTATTACTATAAATCCGTTTGGAAAACTTTTTCTATATTCGGGTATATCGTCAAGCGCAGTCCTATGTACTGCCATGGCTCCACCTACTCCGCTCATATCCAACCATTCTTGACTGTGATATATTGGTATACCGCATATATCATCTATTGGTTCACCGATAGTATCTATACTCATATCAAGGCCCAGCGGTTTTTCTACGATTTTTTTAATAGTGCTGACTTGAGATGTAATGATTGAAAAGAATTCAGAAAATAATCGATCCGTTTTTACAAGTTTCGCTACATGTGTTTGTATCATTCTGACGCCTGTTACAAATAAAGGTCTTGCTTTATCGTTGTCATCGAGATTTTTTAATGCGTTCTCAAGTTTAGATAATTCCTGTTGCATTTCTTTCGTTGAGTCTTGGATCGACTTATATGTAGCATTATTATTCTGTATACTCTCGATTATAACGACAACAAGTTCAAACTCGCTACAGACAGTTTTACCTTCTACGGATATTTTTGATTCTTTTGCACGTTTTATTTCAGATATCGTATTTTCCATAAATTCGGTGTTGACTGCGTTTTCGTACTCATCGTATCTGACTCCCATCATTTTGAATTCACGCTTCATACTTTCAATGTGTACTAGTTCTTCATCGCTTGCGATATAATCTCCGTCTGAAGCATCTACTTTCTTTTTAATTTCGTTCCATTCGTTTGAAAGAACTCGCATTCTTTGCATGTCTTTTGTGTGTTGTATCAAAATTTCTTTCGACGTTTTTGTAGTCGTACCGATAACGTTTATTATTTCTTTCGCGTTTTTCGCTACAGCACCAGAATACCAATCGTCTACCTTACGATTGGATTTCTCGAGTCTTTTCTTAGCTAAATTTAGTATATCTCGCGGTGTCTGTTTCTTGAATAATCCGGCTATAAGTCTAAACGGAAACGTTACTATTTCAAATATAAAATTTAGTGCTTTCCGTATCCATGCTATTATCTTCATAAATATAGCTTTCGCACCAGATTTTATTTTATCTAAAGTCTCGCCTTCAGTTGCAATAGATTTATTTATATCGTATATCGCGATATCGACGTTAGATAATTCAGTTATTGAATGGAGTTCCGAACTTAACTCCATCAATGAAATAGACTCGTTAATTATATCCAATTCTGCGATATGTGTATCTGAATCAAATTCAATCGAATTAAATTTCTCTTCAAATATATTAGATGCTATGCTCATTTTGTCCTCCAAATAAAGCGTGTTATAAAACTGTTTTATCGTATAAATATCAGAATTATGCGTATATATTATTACAATAGACTAATAAATTTATAAGGAGATTATATGACTATTGGAGAAATGCTTGAGGCTAAAGGAGAAAATGGCGGATTTTTCAACAAGTGGCAAATTTCGGCTATGAAGAAAAGCCGTGAAAAAGAACTTCACGAGATTGAAAATAACGATCCGGACAATATCGTCGAAAGAAACAAGCAGGATGAAAAAGTATACGGAGACATGCGTTGATTTTCATACTAGCCTTCGGGCTAGTATTTTTTGTTGGCATTTCCGATATTTAATAGCGTTTATATAAATATATTATATTTGTGAAGGAGACAAAGATGATTACCGAACTTTTCATGAAGGGGATGCGAAGAAACCGCAACTCCGGTGAAGCAGAGCACACCACAATCAGGTTTTATACCACAACTGATAGAATCCGCAGAGCACTTCCAAGACTTATGGAAGCCAAGTTTTTCAAAGAATGGGAATATAAAGAACCATTTATATTTTCTCCGTTCGACACAAACAACCTAACGAAAGAATTAACTTCAAAAGAAACCGAAATGATTTCTATCGAAAAATGCGGCATTATACGTTGGGATGTCAAATCTACCAATATCAAGTATAATGAACAGGAAAACGGAGAATTTATCTCCAAGATATTCTTTTAGGAGGCCTTATGGAAAAAGAAAAGCGATCGGTTAACCAGGAAAACGAGTGGAAACCCCGTGATTTCACTAAGTATGACGGAATTGTAGCCGATGTATATTACGACACGGTCGACCTTCATGAAGACGGGACTATCCATCCCATTGAAAAGCGGAAAAAATACGAGGAAGTCGCATCGATAATATCCGGACTTGACCGGAGTAAATTGGTATGTACTTATCACATTCCTGAAACCGGGAGGAAATGGATTTTTCGAGGGTCCTTTCCCGGTGAAGAATACATCCTTGACGAAGTAGAAACAAAGTCAAAGGATTTCAAAGACAGGACATTTGTTACGTTTGCAGGCCCGGTTAACAAGTTTGCAGAAGATTATCCTGACGGTGTTCCTAACAAATATATCCCGTTTGCTGCGGATAGAACTCTCATTATTGACTTCGAAGGATACGGAGTCAAAAGAGATTTCATAGTATGGTTCGTATCGTTTATTCAAACCAGGAAGCTTGAAAAACGGTCCGATTCCGTATGATCTAGAAATAATTAAAGACTCCGGGCATTGCCCGGAGTTATTTTTTGTTTCGTTTTCTCGGTCTGTCAGCTACAGGATCCACTCCGTCTGTATCCAAAGCATCCGTGTTTATAAGACGAAGATGATGGTCACTTATCGAAAATAAGTTACCGTCATCGTCGGTACACACCCAGTATACTTTTAGAACTCCGGCTTTCCTGTATTCTTTGTCAAAAGATTTTACTATAAGGTTTCCGAAACGCTGTCCGATTTTTATTCCACGGCATTTCACCATTCCTCCTATAATATAATATAATATAAAAAATAAAACTCCGCTGGCCGAAACCAGCGGAGTAAGAAAGCAACGACAATATCTGCAGATGAAGGCTGCATATATTATCATTAATGGAGATGGCGGGAGTCGAACCCGCGTCCGAAAAAGAGAGCATACCGCGATTGTACACGTTTTTCAACCATATCTTGCCGGCTAGGGTTTATAGTGCCGGAAGTTTAAGTATGTGCTATGGTTATCGTCTTCGGTAACCCGAAGTTTCTTTCCCGCTTCACCGTCCCGGAATTGTTCCCGGACTCCACGAGACTCACACGCATACCGAGACCGTCTGTGTCTATCTGAGAATTGTCCATCCAATACGGTCAAACCTGGACAATCCCGATCTTCTTTGGTTACAAGGCAATACCGAGCCGAAGCAGTCTCAGTTACCCCGTCCGTTACGCTGCGAGAGCGAGTTCCGCACCGGTGCTGCGAGCAGCAGGAGCGCGGCGGAAGCTGCGAACATTGTTGGCAGTTAATGGTTTTTCCGTTAATTGGGCTACCGGAGATCCCGCGTGTCGTGATATCTTCTGGCTTTCCCGTCGAAACCGGTGCATCCCCAAAAGTTACTTTTTTGTTATTTATTTTTTACATATAAGATTCCGGCTGGACTTCATCGTAATCGACTATTTTCTTTCCGAGCTTAATCGATACGCTTTGTGCAGGAGTTCTTCTTTTATTGAACGTGCGTTTAATCGTCTTATTGTGCGCGTCTTCGCATTCTTTAGAACAAGCAAGTCTTGTTCGTATTGATACAAACTCTGCTCCGCATACTACGCACTTGCGAATTTTATAACCTTTGCGTTCGCGAACTGCCATTTCGTGTTTGTTTTTACACTGTTTACAGCAATATTTTTTATCTGTTTCTTTATATGCCATGAATTCGTGGCCGCAAGACAGACATTTTCTTATTTCGACATTATCGTCGACGATATCGGTTATAATCATTTCAATCCCCCTATACTAAATAATATATATTTAATTTTCAGGATCATAAATAAAACCCTCCCGGGCAATGCCCGGGAGAATTTAATGTGGTTAAGCCACAGGAACACCGGAGACAGCTGTAAACTGGCTCTCGTCGTTGCCGTCGATCTTGATCTGGAAGGCACTCGGGCAGAAGTTCTGGAACATATGCCGCTTGGTAGCCATCACGGTCGGGACCAACGAATTACCAGGATTCTGGTAACCGCGGCTGATGGTATAGCTGAACGGGTGGAAGATGTAGGTCGGCCGGCGGTCATCCGTAGAGGTGAAGAAGCCATGCAAACCGTGTGTCATCCTGCACTCAGGTGTATACATACAGCGCACTTTGGAGTTGATGATGTTGCTGGTAAATCCGAAGATATACCCGACTTTGAATCCGTAAACGTCTTCGCGGTCATTGTTCCCGTCACCATTGATGGAGGCAAAGCCTTCAGTCTTGAAGTCAGGAAGCAAATCGATGTTGTTGAGGTGACCGATGATGCTCCAGTAACCATCTTCAAGACGGGTCCAGGACCGAATCTTGTTGATGTAGTAGCTTACGCAGCGCTTGAGCATCTTGTCGTTGTACGCGGTCGGGTCGTTCCCGTGTGCCACGTGCAGCTTGAAATGCTTGTCGGGCTGGTTGGACCCGCGGATAATCCGCTCATCCAGATACTGGGCGCTCGAAGGAGCCTGAAGGTCGGTCCTCAGGAAGGACAGGCACTCAAGGTTCATGTTGCCGGAGATGGTCTCCGAAAGGATATCGGTCATCGCTACCACATAGTCACTGCCCTGGTGGGACAGAGGATATTCCTGCAGAAGTTCAACAGGAGTATCGATGTGGATGTGCTGACCTTTACCCAGCATCACTTCAAGCGAGTGCTGTTCGGTCCGGATTGATACCGGAGTCCTGTTATCTTCCGATGACAGGCGGGCTTCCCATTCAAAGCTCTTGATGGCCGGAGAAGTCGCAGAAATGCGATATCGTCCGGTTGCAAGATCGATGGAACCCATGATGCCGATGGTCTGACGCTCGGATGTACCGGTAGTCTCGTTGCCGGAGGTAAGAACCTCGGCATCCCATTCGGCCATGAAAAGGTAATCTCCAGCCTTGCCGGGTTTGGTTACACCGGCTACCCGGCGCTGGTAGGTAGAATCCGTCCAGGTACCGGAAAGCTTCTCGCGGTAAACGATATTCTTGATGAAAACACGGTTGTCAATAGCCGCACCGTTACCGATAGCGTCTGCCGAAACCCCGCCTTCCTCAAGGAGATTCCCGAGAGAAATATTGGAGACAAATTTGTTGATGCAGTTGTTCGCATCGTCGATGTACGCCGAACCGGTACCGGCAATAGGTTTTACAACCCGAAGACCGATTAAAGGTTCATCCGAATCCACGAGGTCATACGGAAGGTTCTTCCGAACACCGTTATCATAGATATACGGAATGTCGAACGTACAGACGTAGGAAGTCTGTTTCAGAGGCACTACCTTCATCAGGGCAGGTACAATAGACCGTGCCCAGATGGCCCGGAGAACCGGACCGTTAAGATAAGCCAGAGTCGTTACGTTGGAGACGGAGCCGTCTTCGTGAGCAAGCTGACCACTCATGTCTGCCCTGAGGCAGTCCATGCGGGACTCGCTGAGAAGAGAGTTAAGAGCAGCCTTCGCATCTTCGTTCTGGATGTCGCCGAACATGTCATTCGCATAACTGTCGAACAGCGACGTGTTTTCCATTACTGAGCGCATACCAAAGGCATGGACAATGTCCTGGCCCTGGTTCTTCCAGCTTTCATACGCAAGTGCAAACTTGGCATTGAAAGGATGGTTTCTCTGCGCGGGAAGGTCTTTAACTACACGGCTAATGGATGAAATATTGACACCGTTTGCCATAAAGTTACTCCTTAGTTGAGTTTAGACGTTTGAGCCTCATCATCTGAAGCTCAATCTTTTTCTTGAATACCTCGAGCTGCACGAACGCATCCTCTGCAGAATAGTTCATGAAACGTTTCGTAAAGAACGACATGTCTTTCTCTATATCCTGCAATTGGGCTATGCAGTCATTGAAATCCGCGTCGGGAGACGATACGTGTTGCAGTCGTTTGATACTGTCTTTCAAAGTTCCAGCCAAAAGATTGAAAGCATTGTATGCTTCCGACCTCCTGTTTGATTTGCCGTCGGATTTATCCCCGGGATCATCATCCCCGCCGGGAATACCTTCGTCTAAACCTGGACTGTCGCCTTGACTATCGGAAGTTCCCGAATCTCCGTCAGTTGAATTACCTTCGGACGAATTTTCAGAATCGTCGGACGCAGCATCGTTAGAAGTATCGCTGTCACCAGTGACACTATTCCCGTTACTATCATCGGCGTTTCCTCCGCCAGTTTTCTCGTCGGCTAGCTCATTCAGCTGGTTATCAAGTTGGGCATCTTTATCCCCGCCTTCAGTGCTTCCGTTACTGCTTTGTTTGCCTCCGTTTTCTTCAAACCTCAGGTTTTTAAGTATTGAGTTGAAAAAAGGTGGTTTTTGGACAGGATTTTGGGTAAAAGCCATTATAATATCTCCTGTTTACTGATGCTGTACATACTACTTGAGTCCAGTTCCAGTTATGACATTCTTAATACCATAACGTATTTTCACCGATGCTATTTCTGCATTGCGCTTGGCAATAAGAAGATCTGCTTTTTCATCCGGATCGTTGGTAGCATCTACAGCTGCATCTATACGGATTATTTCCCTTTGAAGTTCTTCATATGATTTTTTCTTGACGTTAACATCGAGTGCTTTGTTTGCAACGAAAGCAGCGGCAGCTAAAGGAAGAGACACAATAGCCAATCCGGCCAAAGCAGTGCCTTTACCGGCGGCTTTCACTCCAAGTTTTAATTGAGTTGAAAGGGTTTTTGGATCGTCTTTTGCAAGAGATATTTTTTCTTTCACCATTTTATCCATCTGCTTTGGAGGAATATCATTCACTTTTTTCACAGACGATTTTGCAAACTTGGAAGCTTTGCCTGCCATACTTTTCATATTCTGTATGGCGTTCTTGTTGACGTCAAATCCTATTTTCTTTCCGGCCTTTGTCAAATCTTTTTTGACTGTAGTCATTGCAGATTCAGGAGCTTTCTTTCCACCAGGACCAGTTGGTCCTATTGACTGTTTCTTGCCGTCATCGACGGCCTCTGTAGCAGTTTTCGCTGCCTGTCCTGGAGGAGTTCCTTTACCATTTGTCTCCTGCATGTTTCCTACAGCCGGCTGTCCATCCTGTCCATTTGGAGGCTTGGCAGTTCCAGCCAATGCGCCATCCATGACGGAAGATTCAAGTTCTGTATTGTCTCCCTGGATTTCGGCATTTATACCTTCTATGTCCAGGGACTCGAACGGATTATTTGGATTTAAACCTGTACCGAAAGCACCGGAAGCAGCAGGGTCTTCTGTTTTGACCTTGCTGCCTTCAGTGGTTACATCGGGAGAATTCTCCGCAAACAGTTTCCACAGCCGGTATTCAGTATGGCTGGTCAATCCAAACCCTGTATCTTCACAGGTAAAAGGTTTGAAGTGCTGCAGCATATAATTTCTCCTTATTTTTCATCCAATGCATTTTTCATCTTCTTGATAAATTCTTTCGGAATATTTAACGGTATATACATGTCTACGCTAAATTCTCCGTCATCTCCAGCAATATAGAACGTAGTATAATCTAACTCTATACCGCCTCCGAGTTTAGCATTGTTTTTAAGCACGGATGTTATAGCCATATCTTTTTCGGAAAACGCTTTCTCGAAATCTGTCGGATTTTCCGGAAGTCCAAATACGTCTAGTTCTCCATATAATGCGGACTTGTATACGTGCGATGCATTGTCAATTTTAGCATACCTTGTTATTGGAGGTTTGCCGGTTCTGGAGAGAGACCAGGAGATACTTTCCGCAACGTGCTTACAAAAATCGATTTCTTTTTCGAGTTCTGCTTTTGACGCTTTGACGTGTTCGATATTATGCAGTTTATCGATAACACCGGAAAGTTTACCGTGAGCCGATACATATAATGGGTAAACCTTCTGTATATAAGACGTAAGTTCTTCTAAATAAGGTTTTAACTTATTCATTATTTTTTTATGCTTGTGGTTTAAAACTCCATTATGATACAGTATCATCGCAACACTTGCGACTATTGGGAGTAAAACAATCCCACCTAAAACTGCAAGAGCAACCATTACTGCACCTTCCGTGGTAACTTCAACGTTTTCCATCACTGGTTTAAGAGCGTCCTTAATCTTCTTGTCTACAGAAGGCGTAAGATGACCCCGATATGTAAGAGACGCATAAATATCGTCCGATCTATTGCCGTATTGGTCTACATATACGTCGTGAATCTTCTCAAGTGTTATCTCTTTCGAGAAGCGACCAAGAAGTCTTGATTCATAAGTACATGCTTTTTCGAATATTTTTTCTGCCTGTGCAAACTTAAAGATGCCTTTCAGGGAACTGCCAAGATTAAACATGCGGAAATCAATGTCTATAGGAGTCTTTATAGAAAGCTTCTTTCCGGAATCCAAAGTTCTGTAATAATTGGCTAATGATTTCATCGACCATTTCACAAACTTCTCTTCTTTCTGGAGGTTGATTTTTATCCAGAGGAACTTGTCACCTTTGCGAACCTTCCCAATTCCATCGAGTTCTTTCTCGCAGAAATCAATGAAGTGCCCGTCGGATTCAAATTCATACGCTTTTTTGTAAAGCTCGTATTTTTTGTGCAAGTCTTTTTCGATTTCATCGGCAAGAGGTTTAAGTTTCTCAATGGTGGCTTTGTCTTTGGAGTTTTCTCCAATAAGATGAGCAATACCGGCAATTATAATTCCGGCTATAATAGATAATCCAAAAGCAGCTATAAAAACAGCAGGATTTTCGGTCGTAACTTCAATCCCGTAATTTTCATATATGAAGTCAGATATTTCTTTATCGCTTTCCAATCCAATTCCGTATTCCTCTGCCGGAATAATAGTGGATTCTGTTTTAACTTCTCCACCAGCAGCCGGGATTATCTTGTCTTTATTCTGTTCGAACCAGTCTCCGGTATCGGAGAATTCTGACATTATGGAATCAATTTTGTTAAGAGCCATCTCGATGTCAGATACAGCGGTTTTATACTCGATGTATTTCTTTTCTCCACCGCTGCCAGATAATGCATTATACATCTCCGTTCCAGAGCATCCGTCCAGATATCCGCACATCGATTCAATGTCGGAGAAAAACGCCGGTCCTGATTTCTTGCTGAGTTCGTTTTCAACGGTTACATTGTTCGCAATTCTCTGCAATATGGTAATAAATACGATAGGCTCAAGATGCTGAATAAACGTCTTGATGTAATCCTCATTATTGCTTGTAGAAATTTCTTTCTCGATTGCGTTATTCCGTGCAAGAAGCAATACTTCGTTGACTATCGGCTTGTGAAAGAAATCATACAGGGCATTTCCGTTTATTCCCTCAAGCTGAAACAGATAGTCTATTATCTGTTTGAATACGTTGACTTTTTCATGTCCCTGATTGAATACAAGACCAAGCTCCTTCAATGTGGTATAGTCGTAGCACTGGAGAAGTATCAGAATAGCATATTCTGCATTTATCGAATTATTCGATATGGCATCTCCAAGATATTTTACTACGGCATTCAGTTTTACCAAAGGACCTGAGTTTTTCACATCGGTGTCTATGGTTACACGCTGAAAGATTTCAATGAAGTCTTTCTTGGTATTGTCTTTTATATCGTATGCGCTTTTATAGTAATCAAGTGTCGCATACTGTCCTTCTTTTCTGAACTTGTTAACAGGAAGTCTTATACTCCGATACTGGAACGCCAATCCGGTATTAAGAAGATTGGTAAGAAGAACTCCTTTACCGCAATCGTTTGAAATATACTTTATATAATCGGTAATACCTGATGACATTGCCGCTATATACGATGCAAGCCCGTATAACGGCAGGAATTTAAGTTCCTGGTTTTCAAAATCACCGCGTATTTTGGCATTGCCAAGCATGATCATTATGACATCTCCGATATATTTGGACATCGGAAGTTTTATGGTATTGGCCATCATAGCCTTTGAGCAGTTGGACATATAGCACAAAGTAGAATATTCAGAATTGTCCTCGAATACCATCTTGTGCATATCGTTTGTCATGACTTCGGAAAGTATATTCGAGAATCTTGAACGCGGGTTGAATTCCATTTCGTTCGGTTTCACAGTTGCTGTGAAGAAATTCATATAATCAATGAATTTACTTCCATACCAGTTAAGGTTTCTTGTGAATTCTTCATATTTTGAATATTCCGGAGTAGCTTTAAGATCTTTCACATCATCGATATATTTTTTGAACGCCGTCTTTGAATAAACGTCATGATATCTTTGAGCGAAAGTAACAGGATTGGTTTCATCCTGTCCAAGTTCCCATCCTTCGGACTTATCGATATGGGTGTTTCCTGAATATAGCGCATATACAGTTCCGTTATATATTTTAAGAAATCGAAGCCCGGGTTTATCAACGGAATCTTTTGGGGTTTCTTTATCGAGTACCTCGCGGATTGCATCTATTACCCGCATGAATGACCACTGTGTCAGCATCAATTCACGCTTGTATGCCTGCATCTTGAGCTCACCCGGATCTACATACCAGTCAATATACTTATTCAGTATCGATGAAGATATCGTATTATACATTCCAATAAGAACTGCCACAATGCGCATGCCGTCTTCGCCTATACCGAATATACGTTCTTTATTTTCTTCGACAAATTTATTAAATTCGGATGTATGTTCGTATTTCGGATTTTCCTTTTCAAGTTCTTTTGTCGTGTTTCCAACGATAGAACACATAAAATCTTTTCCGAATATGGAACGAAGCGCGATGAATGTATACATCCGTATAAGGTTTGCTGTTTGAATATGTATGTCGATATCGGATTCCCATCTGTCGAAAGAAATCATGTCGCCGTACATAATTTTGTCAAACAGTCTCGATGCAAGCGAATGGATGATAGAGATGTCACATTTGTATGCCTTTATCTCTGAAAGAACGCGATGCCGCATTTCGTCTCCAGACGTATCCATAACGTTGCCGTCGTTTTTGTAAAACGCATAGTTTCCGAATCTTGTATCTCCGGTTTCGCCAGTCAACGCATCTATATACGCGTCTGCCAACACCATATCATTTCTGTACTGTGCTTTATTTTTATATCTGTCGGATTTCTTTATCCGGTCGACGTTTTCCTGATGCCGTTTGAATGATTCAAATGCGCCGCTATACAGTGCACAGTTCATCGCATTCATAATTATTCTGAGATCGCTTTGACCTAACGAATCAGTTACAATACTTGAAGCATTGATACCGTCTTCACAAATACGGATTCCATTGAAATACTTCATGTACGGAACAACGCTTTTCAGCGCATCGAACTTCGGTATATCTTTTTTGTCAACGACCATATGTCGCATGACTTTGGATGCAAGGTTCAGTTTTGATTCAGGAGCACCGTTTCTTTCGGTACACCATGTAACGTATCCGGCAAGGAAAGAACCTATGACGGTCGGATGTTTTACAAGCAGGTCTATAATACCGTAGGTATCAAGTTGCGAGCTTACCGTCTCATCGTTTTCGTTTTTTGCAAACGTGATGAACGGGTCTGTTTTCTGTAAATCCATATGATCACTCCTGTTATGGGTAAATTAATACTAAAGCTTTATATGTTGTTTCAGGCACGATATTACAGGCCTTTGACACACTTAAAATATTATAAAAATATAAATATATATTATTATATTAGATTAACCTAAGTTAATCCATCAACTTTAAGAGAGGAAAATCATGTATTTTGCACCAGAAATGAAATCAAAAGAAATCGAATCTTTGAAAAAAGTTGTGAACGTATTCGGTGAAGATTATTTGTCTGTCGACTTAAAATTCACTCACGTATCTTCAAAGGACAGTGAAGAAATTCACGGTATAAAACTTGGTGTTATTACACCGACAATTTCAAGAAGAAAACAGGCGGAGTTGCAAAAACTTGCTGAAATGACGAAGTCTGAACGCGAAGAATATATTTTGCGTAAAAAAGAGAAGACAAAAGAATACAACGCCAATCGTCGTATAAAGCGAGATAACATGTCTCCAGAACAAAAACTGGAGTATCTTGTAAAAAGGTCGGAAAAAACTATAAAATACGCTGCACTGACTGAGCGGGAAAGGCTGGAATCCAAACTTGTCACTATAGAAAATATGACAAAAACACATGCGATTCAGGATGCAAAACGTACCCATCGTCAAATAAGAAACAGGTACTTGCAACTTATTCGTTATGAAGAAGAATACGGAAAAACTCAGTGCCAGTATTGCGGTAGAACGATCTTGAAACACAACCCGAGTCAAACATGTTGTCTACCTTGCCAAATTTTGATTAATTCTGCGGTTGTCGGCGAACGCAGGCGCAAATACCAGGACAACGAAAACTTTAATCTTGATATAGACGATAAAATTTATATTCACAGGATTAAAGTAATTGAGAAATATTGGGACGAATATGAAAAATACGGTTTTTCGAAAGGATACAAAAATATTCATTCCGATGTACTTCAAGACACCGAAGTCTGTATTGTTTGCGGAAAAGAATTCCGGGTAGGAATTGGGACAGGACATTATCCTGGTGCTAAGGTGTGTTCCAGAGCATGCCGTAATCACATGCTAAAGGACAAAAAGGCGAGAGCAAGATTTGATAAGTATCTTAAAGACAAGAAAAAAGCGCGTGAAAAGGCAACTCTTGTAAAGCCATCCGTATGCGTAGTCTGCGGTAAAAAATATTTCGCTGGAGATATTGATTCGAACCTTAATCCGAACTGCCTTCCTGTAAGACACTTTCACACCATTACTTGCTCGAAGGAATGTAGCAAAATAAGAAAACATCAAAAACATGACGCGTTATCACACCCAGGAAAATATAAACTTGTTGATAACCGTCTTATATTGGTGAAATAACACTAAACTCCCCGGGAATTCCCGGGGAGTGTTATTTTTTATCAGAAAAATCGCAACTAAACGCTTTTCACTTATATATTATTATATCAGTGAAAGGAAGGATACTGCCGATAGCGTGAACTATCGGCAGTAAATTTAAACCTTCCAAAGTAGGAGGCGCTTATGACGCATAGTCAGAAACGCAGCCAGCTTCTTTTAAGAACCGCTGGATGCCGCGCTAAACCAACTACAGGAAATTGTTCTTGTGTCAATCGTGGTTATACACGAAGCAAGTACGATACTTCTGAATGCATTCCGTTGCCGCATGTCGGCATCGCAAAAAGTGTTCATGTAGTTGGTTTCTCGCATGCTTAATTAAGCATGCGGGCCTTAATAATTCATATTCGATTAAATATAATATCCGGAGCCGTTGGCTCCGGATTAACTTGTCTATTTTTTATTTGAATATATATTATACAAATAGTTAGGAGGCTACATTCTATGTTAGCATTATACAAAATTGATACCGGCGATATGACCAGTGTCACGGAAGTTATGACCGGCATTGTCGGCATGCTGCATCTTGGACCTCATGTTGAGACAAATATAATTCTCAAAGAACCACCAAGAATTACAAAGACACTGTATCAAAAGTATCCGGATGAAAACTTCAATAAAGACACCATATGTGTATGCGAAGTTATTTTTGGATTCAATTCAAAAGCAAGAATAGTCATGGCCGGCGCCGTTGAAGCCGGAGATGAGTCCGTGTTTGAAACAGGTACCTGCGCAGTAAGCATTAAAATCGATAATTGGGCTACTGCAAACGCAATGCCTGCGACAGATGAAATGAACGAATACGGGAAGAAATGCAAAGATTATATTCATATAATATTTGCGAATACCGGGTTTCCATTACAGGCCGTTAACGATAAGGACGCAAGTGATTTCTCGACCGCATTAAAGAAACTTGAAGTGTCTTTATCCGGTAAGACGTTCGTTTCTACATTTATCAGAAAACTTCTTATACATCGGGAAGAATTTGATAGCAGTGGAACCGATATATTTAAAGACCTCGACATAGCTATTTCAAACAGATTGTCAAAACAGTCGAAATCATAAGGAGAATATACTATATGGGTATATTATCGTTTACATTCGAAACTCTTATGAGAAAAGCACATAATGAAATGGCTACTCTATGCTCTATACAGAAAGATAATATAGGTATTATAATAGAGATAGAGTCAGCAGATCATGGGTATATGAATACTGAAGAAGTATTACCGGATACCAAATCTCCAGCGCATATTCATATATACGGCAAGAATAAATCAGAACCATTAGGCAAGATCAATATTACGGGTCCTTGCCCGCAATATATCAGTGAGGTTAATGAATACAGACCTCCTAAGAATAGCTTACTTACATCTACTATAAAAAGTAAGTTTGTTACATGGTGTAATACGCAGTCAAAATTCAGTAAAACTCCAAAGAATAACTGGGATTATACCCAAGAATTATGGAATGTCATGCATTATACCGATAATCGATCTCAATAATTTATATCCAGGGCCATTGGCCCTGGATAGTATTTTATATATCTTTAATATCGTTTCCTTCAAGCGCAGACCGAAGTGATATAAATACGTTATCGTATAGCTCTTCAATGATGTCTTTGTTGCGTTTCTCGATTTCTTTGCGAAGTTCAACCGATTGGTTGTCGTAGAAAGTAATAAACTCTTTTTGTGCTTTTTTCAACTCTTTGATTTCCTTGTTGACAATTTCGGTCACAATGGTTTCAAGTTCGTCTTTTAATTTTTTGTCAAATCCGTGCTTTGAGCAAAAATTATCCAGTTCTATTTTCGATAATACGCCAAGATTATGCATTCTCATAAAAGTCTCTTATTACAGTATTGTCAAAACACCTATGAAATCCTACGCAGGAGGCATTATGCTTACTTTAACCTCTGCAGTTCAACACGTTCAGGAAGAAACCGGCTACCCGCGTTTTAACTTTCTTAACGAAGAAGGCATTACAAGAGTTATTACAAAACGGGCTATAAGAATATTCACCCACTGGTTTCCATATAAAACAGTATTCCGTCTGGATTTGCAAAATGACGCGGTAGATCAGCGCGCTTATCCTGGTTTATTCCGTATAGTACCGGACGACGCACCTATAGAAAAGATATATGATACCGGAATGGTATTTTTCAATGGAGACATGAGCTTAGGCGGATTTCCTATGGGAATGGGAAGGAGCGTATATGGAGCTGCCGGCGGTATAGGTGGAATACTCTACGGTCAACTTAGAGCTAACTTAGCATCTATGGTTCAACCACAGCATATTACTGGCGAATATATTCAACCAAACTTTATTCAACTTTATCCAAAAGAAGCAATGCGAGATATGCCGGGAAGACAATGTATAATTGAGCTTCTTTTATATCATGCTGACGATCTATCTACCATACCAAATGCATATGAATTGTGGTTTTTAGATGTTTGTACTTGGTCTGCAAAACACGTAATATATGAAAAATATAAAGATTATGAAGATGATTCGATTGCAGGTCACCAAATTCGCACCAAAGTATCCGAATGGTCTGGAGCGGAAGATAAACTCAAAGATATGCAGGATGAATTCAAAGAAGAAGTTATGAGAAATCCGGACAGGCTGGATTTTTTTATATTCTAATATATCACTCCCGGGCATTGCCCGGGAGCATAGTTTTTCTCTTAAAAACGATGTTTTAACATCGAGAATTTAGACACATATTTTCGTTTTTACATGTGTGTGCGGGGGTATATACTTGTAGCTATTTATCTAGCCGTTTGTAATGATTTTAAACAGAAATATTGCAGTCAAAATCCATGTAACCAGATTGATATCTTTGAATTTCCGCAAAGATATTTTTACAAGCACGTACGATATAAATCCCCAAGCCAAACCGATTGAAATACTGTATGAAAAAGGTATGGCGAGCATGGTAATGAATACCGGAAGTCCTACTTCAATATCCTTAAAGTCCATATTCGAGATGGAACCGAGCATAAGGAAACCGACAAATATCAGCGCTGGAGCTGTTGCGGCGGCAGGAACCAGCATGAATACAGGAGAAAATATCAATGCCAGTAAAAAAAGCAATCCGGTTACAACTGAGGTCAACCCTGTTCTGCCTCCAGCGGCAACACCAGTAGACGATTCAATATATGAAGTCACTGTAGTAGCACCGAACAAAGAACCTACAGAAGTAGCAATAGCATCTGACAGCAATGCTTTCTTTACATTGATTACTTTACCGTCTTTGTCAAGAAGATTGCCTTGCGAGCATACTGCAAATAAAGTAGCAACCGTATCAAACAGGTCGACAAACAGCAGTGTTATAATTACTGTAATAAAGTCTCCGATTTTGATAGCCGACAATCCGGATATGATGTCAACCGGAGTATAAGGAGCAGGAGCTTTTCCAAAAATAGAAAAATTATCCGGTAAAATGGTTACTCCAAGTGGAATCCCGATAATAGTTGCGGCTATAATTGCAAGGAATATAGATCCGGGTATTTTAAGCGTATACAATACGATTAAAATAATAAGACCTATAATCGCAACCAATGGTGCACCAGAACCAAGACTGCCTAAAGCAACCGGAGTTCCTCCTCCGACAACAAGAATTCCGGCACCCGAAAGTCCTATAACGCTTATAAAAAGTCCTATACCAAGCGAAGTGGCTTTTCTTATTTGCTCCGGAATGGCATCGATGATTTTTTCACGTATTCCACATAATGAAATAGCGATGAAAATCAATCCTTCGATGAATACTGCAGCAAGCGCAGTTTGCCATGTGAATCCGAGTGCTCCACATACATAAAATGCAATAGTTGCATTGATGCCGAGTCCAGAAGCCAAAGCAATCGGGAGCTTTGCAATGAACGCCATAATAAGCGTAGCAACGGCCGCCGAAAGTGCAGTAGCAGTAAAAACCGCTCCTGTATCCATTCCGGCCGCACTCATGATGTTCGGCTGTACCGCGAGTATGTATACCATCGAAAAGAAGGTAACAACTCCAGCAATTAATTCGCGCGGAATTGTTGATCCGCGTTCCGCGATACCGAAGTACCGTTTGACTATATCCATGATAGTCCTCCTATAAATGAGATTACTAAGGTGTCCATACTTATTTACATTATGAATATAAAAAGTCAGTTGGATATATATTATAACGGATATAAGGAGAAATTATGGTACTGTATAGAATACCGCTTTCACATATTAGTGTTACGAAAAGATACAATAACTATGGATTCGACGAATTAGAGTAACAGGAGTTTAATTTTGATACATAAACTGCATCCAGGTTCAATAGTACCATTTATGCTTCCTGGAGACATAGCAGAAATAGAAGGCAAGACTTTCCCTTTCAGAGGAGAAGTTGACAACGCCACAGATGCTTCTACTATGCCGATAGGAGTATATAGATTTCGTGGAACCAACGATTATTTTCTACATCATTCGAAATCAAACGATCCTGATATCATCGAAGCATATAAAAGAAACATGCTCGACGATATTGCAAACGACACTTCGATCATTCAGCGTGAACGGACTCAGAAAGAGATATTTCGTTCCGATATAACACAGGAAGATTCGTATCTTAAAGTAGTATTGAAGAAGATACTCGACGAGATGCAGATCGATATACGAGACTACAAACATAAATTTCAGAATGACAATCATTTAAATAACATGCGGCGGCTTGTTACAAGCAATGCTGGTCTTACAATGGACAAGTTCTGCGAATGGTGTGACATTCTCGGATATAGCTGGAAACTTACCATATACAGACCCGATGGTTCTGTAATGAATGTATAAGGAGTAAAAGGTATGATAGTATGCAACAAGAGCATCGAGAAAAACGAACTCGCTAAAATTCGTATTGACGGAACGCATGGCGAAATTTATGTCGTCAACGACACAGGCAGCAAGATAGAAGCCGATACACCGTTTAAGGCAAGACTTCGAATCGGAAGACTGAAGGATAAACTTGGTCTGGTATTTTCAAGAATTGACAACGGTACCGATTCTATATATCTGAAAATATTTGGAATCGAGGACAACGTTATTATGGTATCCGCATGTCAGAGACAGTATCTGACTGCAGGCATCATTCAGGGATATGGTCCGAGCTATATGTGGAAACGACCTGTATTCCAGATGCCTGAAAATGGAAATACTCCAAAGATGTACAAGCCGATGGCCGGTATATTATTATGCGGATTTCCGACGGTTATAACCGAACGCGTTTTATGCGACAAAGAGCATACCAGAGAAAGACCTGATGACGACGAAGTATCCGAACTCGTTCACACTTCCATAGGATTGAAAAACGGAAAATTTGTGTCCGATAAAATCGATTTCGCACAACTTATTGTGCAGCCGGGTATATTATCCGACGTTACAACGAAAAGAATGATGTCGGATCAAAACAAGGACATGAAAAATTTCAATATTGATTCTGAAATCATATCGAGAATCAATATCGCCGTAATGAACGGAATAAACCCGTTATTCAATGATGAGATGTTTGGACCTCAGGTTCAGATGTCGCCAGCTTCGTGTTATCCTGATATACCTATCTTCCCATTCAACAACCGGTATTTGAATATTCCGCCGGTTTGTGACGAAGACGATGAAGAGTAAATAATATTTCCGGGGCCAAAAGCCCCGGAGTTTATTTTTTTCTACGAAATAAGATAATAGCTGAAACTGTAGGAAGAGCCAGTTGTGTCCGAAGGACGTGAATTGAACGTCAGATGGCTGAATGCTTCTACTGCGCAGTAGTCATCATAAACCTCGCCGGTGACTCCGTCGGTCACAGACATCGGAACTCCGAAATACAGCGACATTTCATTGAAGCGTCCTTTCCGGAGATTACCGTCTTCTGCATTATAGAATTCTTTCAAGTCTTTTACGCCGATATCAACAGCGAATGTCGTGAAAATCTGTATCGGATACAAAGACAGTGGATCGTTCGGATCAAGTTCCGGATCGTTGTCTGATTCCTGCGGAGTATAGTTTGTATCCTGGTGCTTTACAAAAATTTCACTCGCAGTGATTTTTTTCAGATAATAGCAGTAATACGTCTGGCTGTCGATGACTTTGCGTACACGCATATAATACATGGCACGCTCTTCAGGAGGAAGATCGTTGTCTACAGGAACGCAGCGGAAAGGAATCTGGTCAAACAGGTTCAAATCATGTGCCCTTGAATCGAGAACGTCTGCGAACTGCATGGTAGCACCGCCGCGACCAACTCCTACGAGACAAATCATGCGCTCGAGCAGTTTACTGTCCGGAACTGTGACTCCAGGATTGATATTCAGAAGTGTGTTCAAAGTAAGCTGCTGGCTTACTTTTGGTTTCTGTCTTGTAAGGAGTTCAAGCATGAACCGCCTTCCTGGATAGATTGTCGTATTCTGCATGTTCATGACGTTGCCTTTCCAGTCAACGCAGCGAATCTTTGAACGAAGTTTGAACCCGTCTTCTTTAACGGACGATACAAGACCTCCTGTGCTGTCATATAATTTATGACCTACAAGATGGGTCTTTGAAAAAAGGCTTTCTTTTGATAACAATGAATTCATTTGAATCTCCTTAAAATCATGTTTTTAGTGAATTCCGGAACCTTGTTTTGGTCCCGGAAATAGTTACGGTGTCATAGTCCCCTGCTGTAATAATGTATTGAATACTATTATTGCGTCTGCAAGTTCTGTTCTTAAAAGCTCAACGTCGTCCTGCACTACTTGAGTTGCATCTCCTTCAAGAATAATGGCATCTCTTGCAGCTTCGGTTTCAGTGTATTTGGCCTCAAGAACATCAAAATCGTTTTGTTCAACCCAGAATTTAGTGTCTTCTACATCTGTTCCATCAATGGATACCATTGTATCGGTTAATATCTGAAGAGCATCGGACAGTATTACATTAAGTTCTGTAAAATCCGGTTGACCTGGATATACAGATGAATCAAGCATAAGATTGTCTGTTATTTCAGTTGAGTCATTCCCGTCTTCAATCCAGTCAAGTTCAATTTGCGTGTCATCTATGATTTCAACATCGCCGGTTACATTATCCGATGTTGCCTGACTTATGTCTACTTCATCCGATATTTCGAGCGTGTCTTCTTCATCATATTCCATATGCTCATGTACTTCGTCAGATACAAGTTCAACTTTGCTTTCGCCGACTTCGTTACATGTTCCGATTGTTTCAATATCATCTGTAGGCACTGACTTTGTAACGCGTATATCCGATGCGTGTGTAACCCTCGTTAAATCTCTGGTCTTCACATCGTCCGACGTTTCTCTTGTTCCGCATTCAAACGTATAGTCGTTTATATGTCCTGTCGGCGTCTTCATATCTATATTTCCGGCGATTATTTTTCCGAACCAGTGTCTTGCCTTTATGGACGAAGTTTTACTTACCCTACCGTTCTCGATCGTGGTATCCACTATATCAAGCACTAGCTTTACCGTTTCGTATGGAAGTGCATTCCACCAGTCCTTTATTTTGAAAGTATCTTCGAAACTTCCTGCGAATACAGTTTCAAAAATATCACGTATCTGTAACTTGGATTCGATATCTATACTTGATGACACGTATGCTGCATGCAATACCTGTATAAGGTATTTCACGTAATCCCGCTGTTCCGGATCCGGATACCAGTCGTTCACAATAACCATATCCTCAAGTTCATCGAGAATAGACTGCAATACGTCGTGTCTGAATTCTATTTCAGACTTATATGTTTCGGTCCCGGTTTCAAGCGTAGTGTCATACATAAATTTAAGAGCAGAATCAAACATGTTGTCTCCACTCGATTCATTTGCAACAAGATGCAGTAGTTTAAGCAACGCATTTCTGTCATCGTTAACGTCGTATACAACGTCATTGGTTGCAAACTGCACGGTGTAGTGCTTAAAGAACTTTATGACATCTATTATTCTGCCGAATGTAACGGCGTTGTCGGTATAGTTAGACTTTAACAACGCTTCGTCGTCTGCCGGTATTTCCAGCGCCTTGGTTATAACTTCAACAAGTTCGGTTATAAGATCATTGCACGTCGACAGAAATACTGTTTTCCGCTCACCATACGGACTTGTAGGCTCAGTCCATACGTTTTCGGTAGGACCGTTCAATGCATCCATAATATACTGATAAAGCGGTTCATTCTCCGAAAGCAGATACGAAGTATACGTCGGATGGCCTTTGAATAACGTGTGGTTTGATTTACACAATGTATTGTATTGCCACATCCGCATTAGAGCCTGATATTCGTCATAATCCTTGGTTGCATATATTCTTTTTAGCAATGCATCTCTAACGTCGCAGTTATAATAAAATGTACGAATTATAGGATTGGTAACTTCGTCGTGGCCTTCAAGCTTGTCCGAACCATGCTCATTTTTTTCCACAATGAACATATCTTCCGGTCTCATGATATCTTTGAGCTTGATATCGGTTACCCTACCATATATAGGATCTTCTTTAACGATGATGGACGTTTCAAGTTCTTTAAGTTCATCAAGATCCGGTTCGGTGTTAAATCCCATAATGGATGCTATCTGTGACGGGGTATATACTATGTCATCAGACATGTCGTGTCTGTGGCAGGTAATCATGTTCATTGCCGCCATAACGTCGCGAATTTTAAGATTTATGGCTCCACCGTTTACTGTTCCGGGAGATTCGAGAATCTCTTCATTGTTAAATAATGTGGACGCAAAAAGGTTTGACGCGGAAATCATCGTTTGCGTCATATCTATATGCGCGACAATTCCAACGTATTTTGTATAGAAAATGGAAAACTGTTTCTCTTTTTTAAGTCTCGTTTCCATTTCTCTAATTATTTTGCGCTTTACATCGCGTACGTCTGATTGGTGTGAAGGAGCACCGAAGTATTCATCGTTTATGGCAAGCCTTTCAAGGTCCATATGATTGGTTTTATTCGAAAGATACGATGTAATGCTTTTTGCTTCGGCTGCTATATTCACCGGCACTTTAACCAATTTTATATTATAGTTTTCGTTCTTCGTAGCCATCGGATCTATAATGACGTCTTTTGTTACAGGATCGCAGTTAATGGTTTTCATTAACATATATCGATATATCTCAATATTCTTGAGCTGGCTCTTGAATATGTCAAGAACTTTCTGTACTACTTCTTCGCTTCCCTTTATAGATATCAAAGAATCCATGTCTGGAATAATAGCGGCTGTCTGTTTCTCAGAAAGATATTCGAGAAGTTTTTCCATTCCATATTGTTCGAAGTAGAGCCGCCTGTCTTCGTTGTTCGAGAAGTTGAGCTTCATGTAACTTTCCATCTTATTTGCAAAGAAACGTTCAAGTGTCAGCAATATGAGTGTTATTACCATGAATGAATCGTACAATTCTTCTTCTCGCGCATATTTTTGGATATATGGAACAGTAAGCAGATAATCTCGTGCTTCATAATATGACCTGTAAAAGTTATTGAGATCGTCACCCTCGAATAATGATTCGTTTGCGTGCAGTATATAATATGGTTCCGATCTTCTGGCTTCATAGTATGGCACTCTCGTAAGAAGATATTTAAGATAATCCCAGTCCTGTCCGTTCTCTTTTGCAACTTCAAGTCTTTTTTTCAGTTCGGCTCCATTGAAGTTAACTAAGTGTCTGTACATTTCAGAGTGATATGAATTGCTGTATTTATGGACAGGAATCATTCCACCTTCAAATATATCTTCTATGTAAAGGTATTCGCTTTCGTCTACAGGCTCGCCGTTAAGCATAAGATAATACGGGTTTTTCTCAACGTAGTTATCCAGTGTTCTTTGACGGTAATAGTTGACGATTGTTTCTTCGTTGTGTCCGGTACATTTGGTATAGAAGGCAGATTTATCTGTCTCAAAAAGCTCGATTAAATCGTTGCTTATTCCAAGCGTCCGCATCACATTAACTGATAATTCATAATTCAGTATCCCGTCGCGTTTTTCTTTTGCAAGTATGTACAAATCGGCATCCCTTGCAGAATCCACAGTTTCTCCGATCAATGCATCTCTTTCACTTTTTATGATAAGAGAATCAATGAAATCGAGAATAAGATTCAAATATTTTGTGTCGGATACTGAAAAATTAGGACGTACATCTATCATAATTTAACCGCCAACATAAAGATTAATACAATGTTTGAGCCTATTTTTCTGGAGGAAAATCCATGATACAACCGGAATTTCTTGAAAATCACGATGAACATGACGATTCCGAGTTTTCAGACTTGGATTTTAAGGATAATTTTATAGATTATGTAATGGCAGGGTTCGATATAGACGATATAGACGACGAAGAAATATCGGATGAAGATTTCGACGAATTTCTTGATGATTTCGAACAGTATGGAACTTATTCGGAACAGTCGATAGTATCGGATACCAGTTATTTTGACGGATTTACATTTTCCAAAACAGATAATAATTTTAAAATAAAAAACGATTTCGACATGTTTGCCGAAACGTATTATATGTCGATACATGATATGAGAGATCAGGCAACGTTTGATTCATTCATAAAATCGTGCGAGAATAAGATCCGAAGGTCGTCTGTATACAAAGCATATATCGCATATCTTAAAGACGAAATAGGTTTGACAAGAGATGTATTTAACGGAGAAATATCTCACGATGTAGCGTCTCTTGAAATGCATCACGGTCCTATATTTACGTTATATGACTATGTGCGAATAATGATAGATTATTGCTTTGATACCGGTCTTCCGATATCGGATTTCTCGATAGCAAAACTAATAATGGATGAACACGCAGCAAATAATATTCAGGTTGTCATGCTTACAAAAACCAACCATTCTTTGGTTCATGGAGGAAAACTTCATGTTGACTTCAGACAATGTCACGGCAATATAAAACGATTCATAGATAAATACCGTAAATGGATATACGCGTCTCCACGTCTTGTCAAGAAGATACAGGGTTATAAAAGTCTCATTGATAACGATAAATTCAGGGATATATCGTTTATAATACCTAAAGCTCCTATAGACTGGAGTAAGATGAAAATATCCAATAATAAGCAAAGTTCATTACAGTGATTTTGCATATATATTGTCAGATTAACACACTAATAGGAGATCATAATGATTATATCTGGTAAATCAATAGAACGATATGTTTCTGATGGAACTATATCGATATCCGGATTCGACCCTAAAAATATAGGACCGAATTCGTATGACGTAACTCTTAACAAATTCATCAAGACATATGCAGCTGCAATAAGAGTAGGAAATGTATTTCTTGATATGAAAGAAGAGAATCCGGTCGACGAATACGAGATTCCCCAAGAAGGATATATACTGAGACCGAATATACTGTATATTGCTACGACAAACGAGTATATAAAGTCCGGTCCGTTTATTCCTATGATTAACGGTCGTTCATCGCTTGGAAGACTCGGTATTTCAATACATCAGACTGCCGGGTTTTGCGACTACAAGTTTGAGGGAAAACTTACTCTTGAAATAACCGTTGTGCACCCAGTAAAGATATATCCGAATGTCAGGATAGCACAGGTTTGCTGGTATCCGATAGATGATGAAACGTCTGAATATCATTATACCGGAAAATACCTCGGACAGATGGTTGCACAGGAATCGAAGATGTATGAAGACAAGGAGTTTAAATAGTATGGCAATGGAAAAAATTCCGCCGTTTTTATTCGGGACAACTTTCCCGAAAACTGAAAGAGAAGTATTTTATCCATCGTTATCAGAACCGATAAAAAGTTCAAGACTTCATAGCGAAAGTCCGAAATACGATAAATCGGATATGGAAAGCATGATGGATTATCGTCACAGAGCAAAAAGAGCCACCGACAGCTTTAGTTATGTCGAAGACTGGCTTAAAGCAGAATATGACGGTATCAAAAATCTGTCAGAAGATACCATCCGTCAATGGTATAGGCAGCATATCAGTACATTGGCGCAATCTGCACGGATGTATTACGCAAAAGATTATAACGTTGAACTTGGAGACGTATATATTACATATCCAGAAATATTCGTTGTAGATTCAACGTTTCTTGTAAAAACAAGTTTATCGAAATGGGTTGAATCAACTATAAATGAAAAAGAACCCATATTGGAGGTAGCAAATGGCGAAAAGAAAGATGACTGAAATTAAGCTTGAAAATCCCGAATTGCCGCAACCAAAAGAAGTTCCTTCGACGGAAGTTCCAATACTGTCTACATTCGAGGAACATCTCGGATTTATCCATGAACAGTTTTCGAGAATCATTGCGCCGCAGATAAAAATTATCGAGCGTATAGAGCAGGTCAGAAAATCTATCCGTGGGGATAAGCTTAAGGAAAAATATGATACAGATAATATGTGGAAATACCGGATGCTTGACGGGACTATCGCTTCGTGGGCATTCGGAGTATTGTCGGTATACAACGCGTTCGAGCAGTCATTTGCCAAAATAGCATTTACAGTGCTTGAAGAAATATGCGAAGCTCAGAAAGTATATTCCGAGAAAGAAGCACTTGAAAGAACGAGGCAAAGATTCTGTCATTTTATCGAATGGGAACTTACAACCAATAACGTGTATAAATACCGCATACGGAACGACCACATATATACACAAGTTGCGTTGATCGATAAACTCATTCTATCGAGAATAGATGACATCCGGAAAGAAGACAATGATTCTGACGGCCTTAAAGATAAAGGAATAGTCGGATATGTAGTGCTTCATATTCCTACTGGCGATTATCTTCGGGAAAACAGTGGGTTTCAGTTTACGACAAACATAAAGTACGCTGAGCTGTTCAAAGGTCCGTATTCTGCCCAATCGAGAATATGGAGATATGACCCGAATGCTTTGAATCCGGAAGCAAAAATATTTGACATAGTTCCGGTATATATGTATCAAGGAAAAAGATCGATTTTTCCGGATAAAGAAACTCCGGAAAATAAAAAAACAGGACAATAAAAAATAAGTATAACTCCGTGGGTCTTCCCACGGTGTATTTTTTAAGGAGAAATACATGACAGTAGTATATGTCGTATCAGAATGGGTATCGTTAATTGGACTTACTGCATCCGCGATGTTTGTCGCCTGGTTTGTGGTAAATTTGCTGAAATCAATAACCGGTTATTTCAGGCAGAAAACTATAGAGTCTGAAATTATTGTAAAAGCTCAAATTGCTCCTAAAAAGGATCCGAAACATCCCGGGCCTTATTTGGAGTTTAATCCTGCCATTCAAGCACTGAAAAATCACGTCAAAATTACATTTCAGCGAGTTTACACGGGGGATGTCCTTCCATCCATCATGAATTCAGAAAACCGTGTTGTTTTTGCGGCTCCAAACGATAAAAAATACAGTGAAATTCTTAACTCCATAATATTTCAGACTTTTGTACTGATGCCGGATTATCTCAAGAAATCGCTGTTTTTCTATTTTGGTGTAGCAGATCCGAATAAGCCGGAAGAAGACCAAGGATTCAAGACTTTGTCCAGATACATATTATCGCAGGTAAAAGGATTACTTGACAGTCAACTTGTAACGCTGGCAGAACGTATGGAAAAATCTGGAGCAAGCTCACAGCCGTTCATTGACGCCGTAAAGAGTTATGGTTCTGTATTGCGGGATATTGATGACCTTATAGGTCTTGACGGCAGGAAAGAACTGAAAGTTGCTTCTCCGGATGGAACTCCTGCTACCACATACTAATACATGCGACAAATATATATCATTTGCATGTAAGGAGAAATAAGTATGACAAGAAAAGAAGAACTTGAAAAACTTATAACAGATGCGCAAACAGCGTATTACAATACTGAATCATCCGCACTTATGTCAGACGCGCAGCAAACGATAAGCGATTACGAGTTTGACCGACTTGTCGATGAACTATCCAGTATAGCGCCTGATTCAGCGGTGTTGAAACGGATAGGTGCCGATTACAGTGTTGAATTCAAGAAGATTCGGCACGTATTTCCTGTGATGGGAAGCCAGAAAAAAGCAACCGATGTGCAGGATTTTACCAAATGGATTGTATCTGCCGGCAATGAAAGAACGTATATAGTTGAACTGAAGCTGGATGGTGCATCTGTCGAGATTGTGTACGATAAGGGCCGGATCGTTCGCGCGGTTACGAGGGGAAACGGGGTCGAAGGGGATATCATAACGAAGAACGTGCTTCGCATGAAAGGCATACGAAGACAGATAGATTCGACTTTCAGTGGAGCAATTCGCGGAGAAGTGATACTTCCAAGAAGTACATTCATCGGAAAGTATTCTGACAAGAAGAACCCGAGAAACTGTGCTGCCGGAATAATGAAACGGTTATCTGGTGAAGGCTGCGAAGATTTGATGATAATTACATACGACGTTGTATGTACAGAATATACTGGAAACCAACCAGTATTCAATACGGAACTCGATAAACTTGCATTTCTTGAAAAGAATAAATTCAACGTAGTTCCATATACAGTTGTAACCGGTCCTCCAGGAAATAATCCGGATGTATGGAAAAAAGAAATACATGATAGAATTTGGTACAAACTTCGAAAATCCTATATGGAAGAACGTGAAGCAATAGACCGAAAATTCGATTATGATTATGATGGGCTCGTTGTTAAAACAGGAATGGTTCATCTTGAAGATTATAACCGTGACAGACCTGAGTTCCAGATAGCTATAAAGTTTGATTTCGACGAAAAAGAAACTTATCTGCGTGCTGTAGAATGGTCTGTTAATGGAAAACGGAGAACTCCGGTTGCCGTGTTCGATACAGTGCATTTATGTGGTACAGATGTATCGCGTGCATCCCTCGCAAATCCGAGGATATTGAAAGAGCTGGATGTAAAAATAGGTTCTAAGATAACCGTAAGCAAGCGAGGCGAAATAATTCCGAAAGTCATAGCTGTTGACAGAAAAACGGTTACGAAGAATCAGACTCCGGTAATAATACCTGTGAAATGCGAAATTTGTGGAACCGTCTTGGTGCAAGACGACGCAAGTCTGTATTGTCCAAATGATGACTGTCCTGAGACGAAAATACATAGGATAGAGAAATGGATATCAGTTCACGGAATTCAGTATCTTGGACGTCAGATGCTTAATTTTTATATTGCTGCCGGCGTAGAATCCATATCGGATCTCTATATAATGGAGTTGTCGGATTTGATAAAGGTTGGAATGGGTGAAGCCATGGCCGCAAAAACACTGATAGAGATAGAGAAAAAATCTCTTGAGACAACGATTCCGAAATTCATCGCCGGATTTGACATCGATGGAGTAGGTGAAACAATTATCGAGAAGATAGTCCGTCATTATCATATACAGAAAGTTGAGGATCTCTATGCGCTCGATGTGCTTAATTTGATTGCTGTTCCTGGAATCGGTGAAACTACTGCTATAGATATCATGAAAGGAATTGAATCGAATAAAGACGAGATGATGGCCGTACTGAAACACGTGACTATAAAGTCGGATTCCGGTGTATCTGGAGGGAAACTTCTCGGTAAAGTATTTGTATTTACTGGAAAGCTTTTGAACGGATTGACACGGGATCAGGCAATGGTACTTGTAAAGACAAATGGAGGAGAAGTCGCATCGATAGTATCAAAACATACTTCGTATGTCGTAACAGACAGCGACAAACTCGAAAGCAGCAAGGCAGTAAAAGCAGATAAACTTGGTGTTCCTATTATATCTGGATCTGCTTTCATGCACATGGTGGAGGGATGATGAAGAGCGAAGATATCGAATTAATAGATTCAATGCTGTTGCATATCAACAGCACCGATAATATCAATATAAAACAGATGCTTCTTGCCGTCGAGATTATAACACATGCAAGCAAATGAATCGCTGAAATGTGTTTAGAACACAAAGATTCCGATGTACAAGATATAAAAGAATCCATCGATCGCATATCCAGTTATACCGGAGATATTGTAAAAAGTACATCATTCATGTGTACCGATATCAATCTTCTTATTGCAGAAACTAGTTTACTCGACGGTCTTACCAAGAAAGCTGAAACTGGTATCACTTTACCTGAATTACCGTCACCGAAATAAATTAAATTCCGGGGCCAATGGCCCCGGATATATTTTGTATTATTTTTTACATAGAAGGTATTTTGAAATCGAACGTAAATTCAACTCCGTTTGCCGGAAGCATCTCGGTTGTAATATCCTGGAATGAAACCTTGTATATCGGAACTGTCTGAATGACATCGTGATATGTAAACCGTTTGCCGTTCTTTAGAAGATCAGTCTGCAGTTTGGTTGCATTTCCAAGATATATCGCGATTTCGTTTATACTGCCGGTATTATTTTCAGTACCAACAAGTCCGTTATTGTCCGGTGCAGCATTTATCTCGAATTTATTCAAGAAACATGTAGCCTGAATTACGGACCCTCCGTCTTTACGGTATATAGACGCAGCGCATCGTTTTGCAAAGAACTGGTTATACCATGTAGGAGCAAGCATCATTCTGGCATTCATATAGTAAACACCGTCTGTTTCTTTCGGTCTGTCCGGATAATATATATATTTCATCGGAAGTATTTTTCGAAGATGCATGTCGTTCGGATCTCCTGAAATAACCGGAAGATCAGTAAACGTTACTACCCCTTTTTCATTAATTGTATAATGAGTTTTAGTATTTGCCATATCTGTTCCGTTTCCTATAGCAAACAGAACCTGAATCGTTGAACGTATATTCTGCATAAATGCCGGATATATGTCATAATTGTTATTTATGCCGAGAACCTCGTTCAGAGTACGCAGCCGCCGTTGTGGCTTTAAGTCAAGTCCATCGTTAAGATAGGCGTTGAAAAGCGTCTTCTGGACAGAGAAATCTCCGGCAAGATATTGGGAAAAATCTATGTCCATATATTCTCCTTATGGTGTCATAGTTCCAAGTGCGCGTATTGATCTGAATATCGACACATCGCTGTTCAGCGTTGATACCGCTGCGTCGACGGCCACTTGATCTTCTGTATTTCCAGGATCATTGAACTCGGTAAGTCTTGCAGTTGCTTCATTAATCGCAACGTTGAATTGGTCCCACGTAGCCTGGTTCGTCCAATATGCGGTCGTGTCAACATCTGATCCGTTAACAACGGATACACTTGTATCATTCAGCAACGTAGTTGCAGACAATATTGTTTGTGTCAGAATACTTGTATCGCGCGCCGGTCCAGACGACATCGTTCCGTTAGATCTTGTTTGGTTGAAGACATCGATAGATGCATACATCAACTGCTCGAGATTGTCGACGTATGACTGGTTTTTATCGGTAGATGCACCTGCGGCAACTATGTCGTCGAGTTCCTGTTGAATGGTCCCGCGATCTCCGTCGAGTGTATCCCATACAAGTTCTGTAACCCAGAAGTCGCTTATTCCTACATCAGAGCCATCTATGGATTTGACCGTATTGGCAAGTAAATCAGTTGCTTGTTGTATCCTGGCAGCAAGAGCAATCAAATTCGGCGGCTGTGGAGAAGGTTGTACAAGAGTTCCCTGCTGCTTGGCACCGTTGAATACTATTATTCCAGCCTCGAGATCTGACAGGATGCTGTCTATCTGAGTCTGTGTGCATAGCGTAGAAGAACCGTTGGTATTGACATCGTTCACTGCAGCCAGTCCTGTGTTTACAAGATTAACGAGTGCATCGCGAACTATTTGAGTTGTCCAGAACTTGGTATCCTCAACGTCGCTTCCATCGATGGATATTTCGGTGGCAGTCAAATTCCCGTTGGCTTCCGCAATCTTTGCGTCAAGAGCGGTTATATCTGGAGCCGAAGGAGGCATCGAACCTACGCTTCTCGCATTCTCGAATTCACCTACAATAGTAACGAGTGAAGATACAAGATTGTCGACATAGTTTTGGTCTTTATCGTTTGCTTCACCTGCCTGTACTATATTATCCCGTTCAATACGGATATTGTCTACATCGGCATCATATTGGTCGATCAAAGCCTGTGTAACCCACAGATTTCCTTGTAACACATCACTTCCGTCGGCAGAAACAGTCACGGTTGTACGCACGTTCTCGGCATTTGTAAGAGCTGCGTTAAGTGCAATTAAATCAACGGTTATTCCACCTATTCCGTTATTTCCTCCTCCAGGAGTTTCAGTCGGAGGATTGACAACGGGGGAACTGTCTTTGACTATGATATTGAACTGCATCTCAATTCCGTTTGGGGGTATACTTCTGAAATCAATCGGCGCAAAATACCCGGACATGATCGGCAATACCGATATGATGTCTGTTTTCGGAGAAGGAAGCTGAAGATATGACGGGTCTGTTACAGTCGGACCACTTTCAATCTCGTGCGTATTTATCTTTTTCCCGGCATATATACATATTTCATTGAATGAGCACTGATTAGCGTCTATGTCCTGCTGGGTAAATTCAAAGTCGCTTTTATGGAGAACGCACCGTACGGATAATACCCAGATAGGATATCCATCCGGTCTGTCGGTTTTAAGAAAACTGTGAGACGCTTTTTTTGTCCAGTATTGCCGCTTCCATCTGGAAGCTTGTTTGTAAGCTTTATACAGCCTGAAATTGAGTTCTTCCTGATTCTGGTTTGAAGCGATAAAAGAACGCAATGGAATGATGTTGGCTAGATCCTTTCCTGACCCGAAGGTGGCATTAGTTCCGAAACGTACCGATGCCGGCGCCTCTACAGTCTGTAAAAGTTCGACAGGATTTGGAACCGGATTTTCATACAGTCCGTTTCCTACTGCAAAGACAAGTTCAATATTGCCTTTTGCAAAAAATATGTCCGTATCGAGAGCAGCATTTATGCCAAGACGTTTATTCAGTGTATTGAGAGTATGCGGATATAACCTTTTATCCGGTTCTATTCCAGCAACAGCTTTCAGATACCTTGATCTTGATGTCTCGTTCTCGGTAGGGAGCATGTTCATGTAATCAAGTGATACATACATACTTATAATCTCCTTGTAAAATATGCCGGCGGCATAACCGCCGGCTTTTTGTTAAATCGCAGATTCCCACATTGCCTGTCCCCATAATGAATAGCTGGTGGTTAAAGCGGTTGCGGAATACATTGATACTTTTCCATTCGACCTTATCCACATAAACAGCGGATTTCTTCCGTTTACCAGTGAGTGAATTCCAAGAAACTTTGCAACGTTTTCTTCTTTCGGTCGATATATTTCTGGAAGTGTAGTATAAACATATTCAGTTCCGGCGTTGAACGCCATCGAACTCCCGAGTATGTCCATAACTACAAGTTTTCCGAATTTATATAACCTACACGTTCCATTAGAAATGGTAGTTTCCTGAAAATTGTCGATAAAATAACTATTTGTCGGGTTTATTCCTTTTGCGCTTCCACCATATATTATTTTTCGATACGGTCTTGCTGCTAAAGTTTTGTCGCTTATTGCAATACCGCAACCCCACATATTGTCCATTACTGAACCGGAATTGTTATAGATATTGATTTTTCCGTCCGTTTCCCATACAGCAGTACATGCTTGAGATGTAGAATGTTGTACTATCGAGAACGGAGTCCTATGTGCAGGTTTTAATACGGTAGTTGTGCCTATAGTAGTTCCATTTACCGCCGGAGCGGCTATTCCTTTAAAGGATATAATTCCAAAAGGACCCCATTGGTGTTCACTTGCCATATCTAAACCATCTACTGCTTTTCTTAAATTGTATCGCATTACAGTATCTGACATTAAGGATATATCAGTGCCTTTTATTTTTACGACAGGATTTGAAAACGATGTAATATCTCCATGAAGCCAGCACAATTGAACTCCGGTATTTCCGGATTTATCTATCCAGCCTCGAACAGTTCCAGCGCCGGAAGCAGTGATATCTGCATATAGTGATATAGCCCCAGCCGCTCCTGTACCACCCTCATAGTTAACGTGACATCCGCCGTGATATACTTGATTGGAACCGCTGCCAACTTTTGGAGGACAATAAGGAGCAGGTACTGTTCCGATTGTTCCGTTCACTACAGTTGTACCTGTTCCGGAATTTTCCATCCAGCATATGGGGCCGATCCGTTTGATTTTCCATTGCCCGATAGTCGCAACGACTTCCGGTTCCATTATACCTGGATCTATCGCTATCTTATTCGGCTGTACAGCACCTTTGGCTATAAGAGAAACAGCAGCTATTGCCATATTTTCCTCCTATGCTATAGTCGGCACATACCGAACCGTCGTAGTTGAACTGTTACCGTGAATGATTTTGATTCCTTCACCATAATTAGTTTCTGAGATTCCCAAGAAAAATGCAACGAAGTTAGCTACCTCGTTGGTTCTGGCTACAATAAGGAGTCCGAATCTGGAAGTCCCACCAAGTTCGGTTATATTTGCGTTATTGCAAATATACATCTTCATTTGGTTATTTGCCGATGGGACCAGGGATGCAACGGTATGTGCAGTTGTATTCGAATCGATTGCAACCACAATGTCCTGTTTTGTATCAACCAGATCCTTAAGCTGTTTTCCCATAGCCGCAGATAAAGGTTTGTCTGTAGCAGTATTTGTAAGGTTATTTATAATATCCGATACATTGACCTTGCTTTCATCATTCTGAAGCGGCGCAGAAAGTTTCTTCGTGGTGTTATTCCATGTGACGGTTGTTCCGTCAACGAGATTTCCAAAAGCAATTTCAAGTTCGCCAGACGCGTTCAATACTATTGTAAGCCCGTCATACTGGTGAATAAGGTCATATACTTTCTGCCACGATGAGTTCTGTCCGTCGTTCCAAGCACGTCCCTGTCTTCCAGGCATCGTCACATCCATATCCTGTATGACGTAGTAATCACCTTTTATGGAAGAAGAAAATAATGGAAGCTGGGACTCTAAATTCAGCATCAACGGTGTTTTAAGGCCATTAGTCGCAATAGATTCAAGTGATGACAGTTTTGTCGATATACTGTCAAGATGGTCTTTGATATACGGATTTGTAGGATCTGTATATCCTGCTCTTGAGAAGGTGTCGTATATCTGGAGTGATGTTATACCACTTTGAACTCGGAACGTTTCATTGACAACGCTGTTTGCGTAGTCGTATATGAATCCGGATATTACATACGGGATTCCGTTGTCTATCCGTATTTTAAGAGGCGACAATGTGCTCGATACTGCCTGGCTGTTGCACAGTTGCACGATTGTAAACCCTGTATCGTAGTCTGCAACATAATCGTTTTGTATTGCTGCCAGCGAATAGGTGCTTCCACCTAGTTCGACATGTGAACCCGTTATACCTTTTATGGTCAATCCAGTGCAATTTTTGGTTATAAGAGTACCACCGTTGATTGTGATTAATTTACCTTCATTCGCACAGTTGTCAAGCAATACCGTGCATCCTGCACCGATAGTTATGTTACCCATAAAATCACAGTCTTTTACGCCGATGTATCCGGTAGCACCAAAAGAGGTGTTTCCCTTTACTCCGACATTATGCAGATAGTGATTTGCAGCAGTAGAATCGATTATAAGATCATTTTCTATAAGAAGATCCTTCAGTGCTATTCTCTGGCTACTACCGGTTATCCTGAATGAATTCACGGAAGTCCTGTATTGCTGAATTATGGCTTCGCCTGAAAAACTTCTGTTGCTTCTGTCATTTATAACTACATCTTCTAGATATTCTCCACCAAGTATCTTGAACGTATAAGTAGTCCCTGAACTTGATTTTGCGTTGCTTGCTCCCTGAATCGTCTTGTATGGTGCGATGTCTATACCAAGTTCATCCTGGTCTGCATACGAGCTGTCGACTATTACGTCGTGTCCAGGCTTGTATATTTCGGCTACCGCATCGCCTCGAATTATGCGAAGTTTATTGTCTGCGGCAGGTTTTGACAGCTTGGTAGTTTCAAGATTGGATATTTTGTAATACAGATTCTTCAGGTTACCCCGAATATCTGTAAACCATTGCTTGAGCGTTTTGACGGCTACGTCTACAAGAGTAGTTTTGCCTTCCGCATCGACAGTATCTTCCACCTGACCGACAGATTTATTCGACAGTATGGCGCCGGAATATTCGCCGTTGATATCTGCTATCGTATATGGAGTCCATACCCCGTTTACAACCGTAGTAGTAAGATGTACTAAGTCTCCGGCATTTATAAGAACCGATTCTGTTCCGGAAGGCGAAAGATATGCAGCGGTAATCTCCATTGCTCTCCACCATACATGCATAATACCATAGTTTCTGTTGGCTATACCAAATGTGGATATTCTGACTTCGTTTCCTGGAACTGAATTGATGCAATCAGGCATATTAAGACCGTTAGGATCGACAAGAGAATAATACCTGCCTTTTCCCGAAATATCGAAAGGAATTAAATGCCAATCAATATCTCCAGCAAGCGTCGTCATTTCCCGATCCTTAATATATCCTATCTGGCCTGCATTGTCTGCAATATTCTGGTTCTGTGTATCGTCGATACCTTCAAGAAGTTCCTGAAGTTCTTCGATTTCTCCGCGCAGCGTAGTTTCTGTATCTCCAATTTTTTGGTTGTAATCTGCGACCGCATTTTGCAATGCTGTCTGAAGTGCAGATATCGCTTGACTATTCAATAGTCCTGCTGCCTGAAGATCGAGTATATACTGATGCGCCGTTGAAATCCCTTCTTCTACCATTGCGGTCCATTCAGGGTTTGCAGACGAGTTTGCTACAAGTTCGTGCACTTCGTCAAACATCGCATAGATTTCTTCAATCTTTTCATGAATCGGAATGTATTCCTGCGGTGCAGGAGGAGGAGGTACAATACCACCTGGTCTTGACATATCGCCTACGTCAATTTCACCGGTTAATTCCGGTATATGAGTAGTTATAGCAAACGTCATCGATATACCAGTATCAATTATTTCAGATACAGGAATCGGTTTGAAATATCCGGATGCAAGAACCATTGCCTGTACCGTATCAATTTCCTGACGCATATATTTGATGTAATGCGGATCAAGGTGGCTTCTTGCATATACGTCTTCAGGAACGAAGTATTTGCCACCAAGATATATTGCAACTTCGCTTATTGCAGCTCCATTGTCTATATCCTGCTGCGTATATCTGGACTTTAAATCATCTGATGTCATGATGCAGGTAATACTGAAAACGTATACCGGCTGTTCATAGGTATCATCCGTCCACCTTGATTTATTTATATTGCTGCATGCCTTTGTGTAAAATTTGCGTGTCCAGGCATTATCGCGTTTTTCCGGAACAAATATTCTGTAATCCTTGCATAAAGACATATAATTTTCAGATGCAAGATTTACTGTTCTTATTGGAACGATATTCTCAAGATGCCGTCCGCTGCCGAATACGATAGCGTCTTCGAAGTTTACCTCTTTAGGACGACCGGAACCGACATCTACCACTATTGGATCATTCAACGATGAAGTGTCATGATTGCCATTACCTACAGCGAATATCACTTCAGTATTGTCTATGTTGATTTGTGTATCCTGCGTTTTAAGTCCGGGATTGATATCAAGAACCTGATTCAGTGTCCTTACGTTGTGTGGAAACAAATCGGTCCTGTTATCAAAGTCGGCCAAAACGTGCAGATACCGATCGCGCAAAATCTCATATTCAGTATATACAAGATTCTGGTATTTCAGTGTATCCATACTGTTTACTCCTTATATAGCTACGTTTTCAGTTCTTGTCCTAAGAACAGTCGCATATCTTTCATTCTTTTCGATTGATTTCTTTACAATATCTACCCTGAAATCGTCGTTTGCTTTCAGGAATACCGGAAGAAATTCTTCGTATATCTGTTTCTTTTTCTCGCACGAAATTCGTATCTCGGTGCTTATTCTCGCAATCCAGGAATCTATCATTTTGTCTATTGCAGGCTTCACCTTTTCAAGTTCCGGCATGGCGTTTCCACACTCCGGAATATTTCCGTATGCAATAGTAGAATATTCATCATATGCACTATCAAGTATTCTGCCGCGATATTCCTTGAACGAATCCGGCATGAGCTCTGTAGTAAGATGGTCCTCTGCGATACTTAAATACAGTGGAATCAGTATAGCTGAACTTACTGCAAACTTTGCATAGTTGCACTGGATGGTTCCATCTATAATACTTTTAATCTGCGGCTTCATTCCGCGTGTAATTTTCCTGAGCTGTGAATTTCTGTTGTTGTCACACCCCTTGGTTTTCTCGTTCATGTCATTCAGTGCCTGAATTCCATGCTGTTCGAATTTGATTCCAGCAATGCTGCTTATACCAAGTTTGCGTATTGCTATAAATGCAATTACTGCAACGATAATAATAATCACCGCTACGCCAATATAGAACGTAATCATGTTCACAACCGGCATTTCGGTGAAGTCTACATTTATCGATCTTTCCATAAATGCCTCCGTATTGTATATATGTTTTTCTTCGCAAAAAGAGCAATGTCTATTAAAGCCGCGAATTATGGGTATTTAATCATTATAAAAATCGTATCTAAACACTTTTCAGCTATATATTATTATAGTAGTTATAAGACACAATGATTAATCCGGATTATATAACTGAGTTGCTTTTGGTTTAGCGTATGCGTGCCGTGCAACAGTTTATCCAGAATTATATATGGAGGTGTACTATGACACTGAAAGATTTGATTACGACAGCCGCGGCTCAAGAAGCCAGAAAACACGAGGAAGCCAGAGAAGCCGAAAAATCCCGCGTATACAATGAGTACAATACACTCGTTGCAAAGATGCACGCATTATTCGGCAAACACAGTGTATCCGGTCAGATAAGAGACCGGATAAATGAAGGCGGGTTTACGATTAACAGTGCCAGGACCCACATGGAAATGTGGCTCAATAAATGGCCAGCAGAAGGATGCAACAGTCCTATCGTAATCAACGATGGCCACGACGACGATTTATTGTCCGGTTATTTCGAAATAAATGAAAGGACAACCATCGAATCTGCCGAAAAGCGGGGTATCCTTAAATCGTGTGCAATACACGAAGCTTTCAAACTCCATCTCAATGATGAGCGCGAAAAATTTGAGGATATGTATATCAAGTTCTCTCGGCTTAGCTTCACAAAATGCCAGGATAAATTCAAGGTTCACGTTTCGATTCTTATTCCGAACCAGGAATCAAAAGGCTGACAAATTAATACAACCCTTCGGGGTTGTATTTTTTTATTAATTTATATACGTCACATATTTGAATATATATTATTATATTGGCGACAAACCAAATAAACTTGTGGAGGGTTTTATGAAAAAGTTGCTTGTATTCTGTATCGGTTTGGTAGCAGTATTTATTTGCTGTGCCAAAGATGCGTCTGCCCTTGAACGTGAAATGAGCGAGTTCTATGCATCCTATGAACTCGTCGACGTCTACACGGTGGAGCTCGATTTTGAACACGATACGGTCATGCGGAAATGTCTGGTTGTATCTGACAAGTGTAAAGTAATGGTGCTTATTACTTACTATGAGCACTATGCTACACTCGAAGTCCGGAAGCGTTTCGATTCCACCTGGAAACCGAGACTGGATACAGATTGGTCCAGCCTGCTTTTCACAGATTTTACGGATGTGCGAACTTTCTCCTGGTATGAAGATAAATACGGAAATACCCAGGTAGAAAGTTAAAATGGTTTATCCGGGGCCAAAAGCCCCGGATTTTATTTTTATGGAGTTATTATGAACGAAAAAGATCCTCGAATATCTCAGAATGAGATTAAGGTAAAACGGTGGTTGGATTCACATTTGCATTTTACTATTGAAAATGAGACATCGTCTATAGAATATGCGATGCAAGAATGTCTACCTATAATGGAATGGCCTTGGAAAACAGATAGATCCATATACCCTCCAACGGTCGACTTTAATATAAGAGTTACTGTTCGAGACGAATTTATGCGTTGCGGTTTTTCCGAAATTGTCCATACCGAAGTAAAAGGTTTTATGACAATAGAGGTATTGTGCAAAACGTGGTGGTATCTAAATAATGTCGATAACTACTACTTATTGCAAGTAACTGAGAAAGACTGGCCTATATCTGTAGAAGAACAACTGCTCGAAATAACGCGCTTGAGAATACCTACTATCGATATTTGGCGAAACAGGCTCAATCAATATATTCGCAATAAATATTCAAGATTCGGTTTCCCTGGAATAGAAGATATTTTCAATGAAAAATAAATATAATCACGGGTATTACCCGTGATTTATTTTTTATAAAAATTTTCCTACTTCACATAGTATATCGGCTTCGAGTGTCATCTTCGCGACTCTACCGTCTTTAAGTCTCAGACCGATAGCAGCTTCGTTTCCAATACGTTCAATTTTAGAAGACCCGTCGATTTCAATACCGAGCTCGTCGTGAAATAATTTGTATGTCGGAGATTCCATTGCAATATATGAAGCAAGCTCCTCAGAAGTGGCCTCGACGCAAGATCCTTTCACAAGATTTTTTTCACCGCTTTCGGTATTAACTTGCATAAGTGCATCACGATGACTTGGAAAGAATACTATATCCCACGTAAGCACAGACATAGGTGATTTAATGACCGTATGCTTGACAGGATTAGTTTTTTCGAAAGAATAGGGCGTTATGCCCCTAAGGCTGTAACCCAGTTGTGAACCTTCGTCACACACCCACGATACAACTGTGTCTCCTCGCGGCTTTACTGTATGAACTGTAGACACTAAATTCTTTCCTTCCAATACCGGCAATGTACATATTCTGTGAGATATATTATCCGGAAATATATCTATTGAACGCGAAAAGTTTTTCTTGTCCCACGGATGCGATATTTCACCAAACAAGCTTTTACGTTCAATAAGTTCTTTGATACGCGGGTGATTTACTGCCTCCATCAATACTGACGCGGGATAATAATTTGTATTTCTATTGATTGCGTCAACGTCCTGAAGGACGCTTTTCATTGATATTTGTCCATTTGGAAGCTTCTCATATCCTTTTACTTCGGACATAACTGAAGATTCAAATATAATAGACAGTTTTTGGTTTGTCTGCATTGTTGCCTCCTTGCAGTCGTTTAATACGATGTTTTCGATACTAATATTTTTAACATACTTAATTTCTATTTCTGCTTCTACCGGATTCACTATTTTTAGACGGTCGATGGTTAGTCCATCTGACAGGCGAACCACGTCTTCTATCGTCGTTTGAATTCACAGTCGATTCAGACGAAGTTTTCTGCGATCCTATTTCTATGAATCCTATCTTGACATTTACACCAAGATGCTTACTTACTATAACCAAGCCGAAAATTAATATAATTCCTGCCAGTAACAATACCGTCCATTTTTTGATATCGAGTTTCTCAAGTACATCTTTTACACCCATATATTCCTCCTATATCGTTATCTGCTTGTTCAGAGCCCGAAAAATCGTATCTAAACACTTTTCAGCTATATATTATTATAGTAGTTATAAGACACAATGATTAATCCGGATTATATAACTGAGTTGCTTTTGGTTTAGCGTATGCGTGCCGTGCAACAGTTTATCCAGAATCATATATGGAGGTGTACTATGACTTTTACAAACGAGAATGGAAAGAAAACCATCGCCGGAATCGATGTGTTCGTGATACCGAACTCAGCCTACATCCTTACAAACGGCAAGCATTATGCCAGGCCGTATCAGCTTATGCCGGAATACATGGCAAAAGATGCCGAGGCGATGAATGCAAAAAACGTGGATGAAAAACATCTTGTTTCCGTTACATATGACGACGTCGTATATAACAAGGAAATCGATGATCTTGAAACCCGCGGTGTCAAATCGGCAAACATACCGAACAACTGGATTCAGGTCTGGTTTGTGGATACCGATGATAAATCCGGAAATTCGAACATTGCTAATCACAGCGAACTTCATCCGGCGTGGTTTATCGATACCCGTGGAATGAATCCGGACATCGAGAAAGAAGAATTCTGGAATCATCCAAGAGTAAAGGAATTTCTCCAGCACCAGTTTCTTGGAAGACTTCCTATGTACCTGCTGGAAGGAAAGAAAGAAGGAGACGAAATATCCTTCGAGTGGCTCGGTGTTGAATTCCATGTCAGGCTTTGCCAGACCAAGTATCGGTATGCAAGGTTTGGGAAGTTCGAAGATGTGGTAGCACATCTTATGAAAACTTCGAAAGAAGAATAGCAGAAAGCCCGGGCAGTGCCCGGGCAGTTCTGTTTATTCTTTGCAATATTTTTTCATGAATTCTTCCAGCGAAGGATTGTGCTGCATGTAATAATTCTGAATATCTGCACAGGTAATTTTTTCCGCATATTCATCATTAATTGTGCAGACAACTTCTTTTCCGTAATATGCTTTTACGAACTGGGATAGTATTTCAGAATTCGCGTATCCTACGTTTACGTCGACATCTATTCTTCCAGGTCTAAGCAACGCAGGATCCAGTGCATCTTTGTGATTGGTAGTAATTACGAGAATTCTTCCTTCTTTCGAAAATACTCCGTCTATTGCATTCAGTATACCGGATAGCGATATTCTTTTTATCTCAAGCTGGTTTCTGTTATTTTCATCCAGCTTCGCCGATTCGTCGTTACTGTTTATTTTGCGCTTCTTTACAACGTTTATAGTATCGATGTCTTCGATCACTATAATAGAATTGTTGGTAGCAGATATAAATGCGTCACCTATATGCTCAAGATTGTCTGCCGGCAATATTAAAATTGAACGGTTGAAATATGATGCAATCGCTTTTATGATGCTGGTTTTACCAGAACCGGGTACACCGTGCAGCAGAATCCCTATTCTCCATGGAATTCCTTTATTTGCATACCACTCTTTATTTTCAAGGAAAAACTTTATGCTAGATATTAGTATATCTTTTTTGGATTTTTCCAAAAATATAGTATCGAAGTTTCGTTCCATGATAGTTCCGATTTCTCTCCACATGTCTTTTGGATACGCAAACATCGATATTTTACCCACATCGTTACAGGTTCTTTCATTCTCTATAAATTTCGCGAATTCGTCTATTCGTTTATTACATCTTCCGAACCACTGTATTACACATATCATCCTTTCCTGTTCACCATATATTGGCTGGTTCTCCGGGACTTTCATCGTCACAAAACAATAATGTCCGTACAGTTTTACAAGATGTGTACCATTTCCGATACATTTCCCGATACTGTTGTCATCTCCGTATCTTCCGGCTGTAAATTTTACTGTACGCAGCTGTTTGATAAGATTATCACGTTCAAGTATTTTTATCAGTGTGTAAAAGACCCACGAAGAACTGGTTATAGTAACCGACGTGGTTATATGCTTCCATATAATAAACCATAAACTGGCGAATACTTTTCTGTAAAGAGAAAACAGTGCCATTGCACCCATTGAAATGGTGGCAATAATAATAGTTTTGAGCTCGGAACCTATTTCGATTCCGGATAATATATCCATTTAACACTCCTCATATATACAAATAATGCATATTTAAACTCCGGGCCGATTTGGCCCGGAGTATCATATTTAATCTACTAGCGTTGCTCCACCTGCTTTAAGATAAGAGCATAGTATCTGTCTATTTACAGATTTTGATTCGGTCGGTTCAAATCGTATATCGAACGGATTATCGGTTGCAACTATATGTGAAATAAACTGTTCCTTTGCTGCCTGAGAGTTAGCATGTATTGCTAAAAATTTAGCAATCAAATCAGGACGGTTCATCATACTAAGGTTAAACTGTTCCATTTCTCCTAACCTTATCGGAGTATCAGAAAATGGCAAACCGTGCTTCTTGTATTTAATTGATTTGCTTGGATGTCCAAGGCTTCCTTGCATTCCGAGATTACGCACGGAATACTTTGATTTTGGAGTCTGCTTTAAAAGCATAACGTATTTGATTCCGAATACCAACCGGCGTATCACGGGCTCTCCGGATAATGTACACCGGTATTTTGGATAACGGTATTTCTTGTACAGCCAGCGCAGCTCGGTAAACCCGACATTGTCCCAGAATGGGGGCTGATGTATTTTTAATCCGTTTGTTATGATGTCCAGATATATCATGCGTTGGGCATCAGGAGCCAAGCTCATGAAATATTCGCTCATATTTTTTGCCTGCTCCGGATTCACATCATTAAGAAATTCCAGTATCTTCGGCATTCCGATATGAAAAGGAATTCGGTGTTCTTTCAAATCCCTGCATATGTTATGTGCCAAAAATGTCAGTTCTATTTCATTCCACTGTCCGGTATTCAACCGCGATATTGCAGACTGCGGATTTACTATCATGTCAACCGTTTCACCATACTGATTTTTGAGCATATCGGAAGCATCTGAAAGTTTACCGATAACTCCCTTTTCACCGAATCTGCCGGTAACCTTATTGCCTTCCATCGGAGTATTGATATTAAGCACTGTGAATACAACCGTCATGTTCTCGAATTTGGTATTGCCGTTTACTATCGGTTTTCCGGATATCAGCTCTTCAACCCGGTGATATACATGAAGCAGCCTGTCTGAAACTCGGCCTGGATGCTTTGTGATAATTTTTCCGAGAATGGATTTTATCTGTCGATAGTATGACTGCTGTTCGTCGTAGTAATACATAAGCTGTGCATTTACTGCGTTCCGGTTTAACTCGTCCGGTTTCTTGTTGCAGAAGATCTCTATGTCTATAAGCTGTCCATCGGAGTAATAGACATCATCGTCCATGGAATGCACGTTGCGCAATGTGGAATCCCGTAGTGAATATACGATGGATTTGTTCGAAACACGACGTTTTGCAACCAATACAGACAACTTTGTAAACTCTCCCACATCCGGGAAAGTCTTATACACGTTCTCATCTCCATATAAATTTACGAACAGCTCGTTTGTATTATATGGAACTTCGACGGATGCAATGGTTGGATATTTTAGCTGTTCCGCGAACTGTTTACTCATCCAGATTGCATCTTCTGTTACCTGGACGCACGACATAGGACATACGAGAGCATTCTTGCCATAACGATAATTCATCGTGTCATCGAAAGCAGAAGAACGGGATATTACTTCGTTCTGATGTATCTTGCCGTTGCTTCCCTTGGAATCAATTACATCGTTATTTATAAGATACCCGTAAGATTCCGTAAGATGCTGCGCGTGTTCACGAAGTATAATGTCATAAAAACCGTTTCCGTCTACTACCACAAGATAATACCGTAAATTCGGAAGATTTTTGAATTTTGATATCTTGTGAATTACCTTCCAGTTACGGTCAGAACGATAGTAAGAATGGCTGTGCTTTCCAACTTCGTGTTCATACCCTGTAAATACATCTGGAGTATCAGGATTCAGTATCATCAGGGCCTGCGGCATCTGGGACAATACCATATTGCCACGCGGGGACGAAATCCTGTTGGGCCACGTTAATAATTCATTGCCAAGGAATTCGTCGGAATGGTCATACATTTTATTGTAATAATCCATTTTCTCCTTGGTTATCAACGATAATACCGGTTTTTCCTCACGGTCGGGAGCTTTGATTAAGTTTTCCCGACCTTTTGTTTCTTTCTTGACTGCGGCAGCCATCAACAAGCATCCTTAAAGAATTTCCGGATATCTCCGGGACAGATGTTCGTTTCTCCTTCAAGAAGATCCTCTCCAGGATTTTCCCACGGAAGTCCGGAAGGATGACCTGTTTCGGGAAGGCAGGCAGGTTCGACTTTCTCGAACGTAGTTTCATAATCAATATCGCCATTTTCGGTAATCATAAATATATCCTCCAAATTATTTTGCGTTTTCAAGCTCACTATACAGATGAGCCGTTCTATACAGTCCATGAGCGGAAAGTATGGATTCTATTTCTTTCACAATATTTTTATGCATGCACGGTCCTGGTATTGATTCGTTCATTACTGAATGTATGAGAGACGTATGACATAAATTGTCCCTGTCTTCTTCAGACAGATTGTGTAAATCTTTTGCGTTTACCATAAGTCTTCCGAAAAAAGTTCAGGTCCGTCATATAAATGTCTTCCAGCATTCTGTTTAATTATTTCCGGAGGACGATATTGGAAATGGCTCATGGCATATATCTTTGCTTCCTCCCTTTCAAGATACTTGCCGTCACACGTTATGAATCCGTAGTCGGCACGATGAATCATCAGTCTGTCAGATTCTTTGTCCGGATCGAGTTTAAGGATTTTGTATGCCGACATAATTGCATCTCCGTGACGTTTTCCACAGAATATCGGTTTTTCGAATATTTTTTCATATACTTCTCCGGTTTTATCGAGATATCTTACAGACACGTTTTCATTAAGCCGGATTGCCGATGCTATAATCATTTAATACTCCTTGATATACAAATAACACACTCGGGAAACTCCCGAGTGTATAATATATATTCATTGTCAGCTTTTGACGCCGTCGATATACGATATCGCTGTAGGATGTCCTGTAGTCCAGTTATTTGGATTCTCGTCAGGTTTACCCAATACCATATCGTAAAAGAGACATCTGCGTGCAGTTTCAATCAATGCAAGAACAAAATACGGTTTCTCGGGATTTTCCTTAAAATTTTTCACAAGCATTTCCCAAAGATTGCGTTTGGTGAATGTAATACTCGGACATGCCTTAAGATACATGGACCTCGGATTCCCTTCATAACCGTATTGTCTATTGTATATGTAGTTGAAATTCGATAGCAGAGAATTATAACCTGATCTTTGGTCAAATATCAGTTCTATCGGAATACCGGATACATTGGATTTATTCTTGACCATCGTAATCCTGTTTCTGGTAGCTCCCTGTATCATCGGACCGAATTCTCCTTCGTCAAGACGTGACACGAAATCGGTTCTTGTGATGGAATTACACAGGTATAAGTATGCTGCGCCGCCTTGCAGGTGATCTCCCTGCTTTAAATAAGGAGATTCTTTCTGTATATAACGCGGATTTTCACCCGGTTTCATATTGGTGCTGATGTGATTGATAAGGATGAACCGTATATTGTACTTGTGCACAATATCAAGAGATTTTGTAAGAAGCATCTTATTGTCCCCGGCAGCTTGCATACCTTCTACCTTGCGGTTGACATCGGCGTCTTTTACATCCTCTATTTTCTGTGCTCTTGTTCCTTCTTTGATTTCTTCTTCTTCCGATACCCTTGAAAGAGCTGGTAACGAATCTACAAGATATACGTCTGGAGGATATATTTTGACAGGTTTTCCGAAAGCATTTACAAGACCGGTATCTATCATGATCTGGTCTTTCAGGTTTTCTTTGTATTGAGCGATAGTACGAAGTTCATTGTATACAAAGTTATGGTCTATCTCATAACGTTTATAATCAATTCGTTCGCTTATTTCCATATCGGTAAGTCCAGTAATTTCGCGTATGCGCTGGATGCTTGTGGACTTTTCGACATCTCTATAATAGAACGTCGAATTCGGAAACTTAGAAACTATTGCAGCTCCAAGTTTTACGAATAAGCTTGTTTTACCGCTCATACTTTTACCGATAGCAGAATGAACTCCCGCTACAAGACCGCTGTTAAGATACAACTGCTGGTTTCCGCGATTGTCAATCATGTTGCCGCGTTCAGTATTGAGATAGTCAAATATCGTAAAGTCAGTCGGTGCCGATATCAGCGGGGTTGAATCTGCGTCACGGTTTTTGAACATCTCGGATTTGTTTCTAAGTGCATTGAGTACCAGACTCATTAATGTCCTCCTGTATTATTTTTCGTTCGGAATGTATTTTGAAACGCCATGTCTGTACCTGTTTTTCATATACAACAGTATGGTTTATGATATACTCGCTGTCACCGTGTGTAGGTTCAAGCGTTTTAATTATCCTCGTATCCGTCACTTTTGCACCAGGATGATTTTCTTCGAAGATCGCCGCCGAAAGCTTTCCGATTCCAGATTCGACAATTTCTTCGATTTTACCCTTATCGTCTTTCACTTCTACTTTTTCCATAGAAGGATGCTTCCCCTCAAATATATTATCAGGCATATATACTCCAATATTCTAGTGTTTGAAGCGACATCAAATATAAAGACCCGGGAATCTCCCGGGTCTTTTAATCATGCATACGAATTCAATGTAAGAGATTCTTTGATATATCCTGGTTTATTTCCTGGAGTTGACAACACTTTCGGAGTAACAGCATCGCGGCGAATCGTTTTTTCCAGATTTCGACGGGCAGCATCTGCAATAATTGCTGCTTCGTTTGCTGCTGCCAGCTCTTTCATTTCTTCTTCGCTTCTTTTGCTTGAAAACTCCTGTCTGAGTTCTGGTGGCAATCCGGTATATCCGCCTCTCGGCACATCAAATGCGGCTTGCATATCCTGCATCGCAGATATGGATGCCGGCTTGTTTGACGAACTCGGTTTGTCTTCTATCTCTACGACATTTCCGTCTTCGTCTATTCCTGTCTGTTTTCCGACCATTCCGGCAATAGTATCATTTATAACGCCGGATACAGAATTATCGGGGTTATTTTCATTTCCGGAATCTTCTCCGGACACACCCCCTTGCAGGTTTGATTTTTCATAATCCGATGCTGCGCCGCCGATGTTATTCAGCACGTTTTTGACGTTTTCGGAGGCAGGATCTCCATTATTATTATTGGGTTTTCCACCGTATGAAATAACTTCATCCTCTGCTTTCCAGTTAACTGGTGCGTTCGGAGGAGGTATTGAATCTACCGATACATTTACTTGCGCGGTCTTTATTATTTCTGCCATATTAACTCCTTAAAGTTCTGTTAATACTGTAAAGAACGCTTCGTGTCTGTATCTACCTACTGTATGAAAAGTAGAATACTGATACTCGTCATCAATAAATCCAATGTATCCTACAGTATAATTTATCAATAAATTCGAGAACGTTTCAAATACAGATCTCGCATTCTGAAACGATTTGTCTCCGTCAAAAACGGTTTTAACCATTTCATAAAATATGTCAATGGCCGGAGTAGAAATATATCTGTCAAACATCATTCTTGGTTTCAGAACTTTGGCAAGAATTTTATATCCTGCTATTTCTTGAAGTTTATCTGTAGAATACATCGTGCATACAAAGTTCTGTATCGTACTGTATGGATGCGATAGACACGGAGTCACTGTTTGGCTTTCTCCAGACATAGCAGATATACATCGTATATATAAACCGGTTATTTTTCTGACTTCATCGTATGCATCTGGATTTAGATCGCAGAAAAGATTTTTGAAGTTTCCGGGTCCTCTCCAGTCTGTGCATTTAAATATTTTTGTTTCTTCAGATATTTTGTTTGGATAAATCCATATCTGTTGAAACCTGTGCACGTGTTCTTTCGCTAACGTAAATATAGCAAATGCAAATTCTGCAAATACCTGTATTGACGTACTTCCGTCCTCGTTTCTTCTTGTTATAAGATACACGCTTTTATCTTTCCCCGTTTTGTTTTTACTGAAGTATAATACGTGTTCAAGAGTTGTAACAAGCGTTCTATAACCTATGTCGGTTATTAACGATTTCTTCACTGCGTTAACTAAAAACGATATTATTTTTTTCATCTATATCCTCCATATTTTACAATATATACTTTCATTGAGAATTAAAAACTCCGTCGGGGTTTCCCCCGACGTTATTTTTACACGGTTTAATGTATTTAACAGTTGTAAATGGCGGATATACAACTATTTATTCAAATAAGGACGTCCCCATCCTTACGTGGTTGTTAGACCTTGACTTCAATATATACGGAAATTTGTGCCGGAATAATCATATCCGGATGCAGAACGTACAGCTTTTACTATAATAGATGGATCCGGGTATAAAGATAGAGGATAATCGTTTATCAGTTCTCCTGTATCTTTGGTAACTGCAACAAACCTTGTATTTTTGCCGTCTTCAAGCACCTTGAATTCAACACCGCGTCGTTCATATTTAATTGCAAGTTCATTGTCGCTGAACTGAATACTGCCGTTTTGCTCCATCTCCGCGATCTTTGCTTCGATATCTTCGGACATATCCTGTTGCGGTATATTGCTTCCGACAATATGAGACTTGTGCTCTGTGAACAGCTCCTGAAATTTTCTGGTAAGATATTCATCGTTACCGTTAGTCTCGGTTTCGTCTTTCTTCTTCTGGTTTGAAATTTGTGCAAGTTTTGTTTTTGCCGATATTATCTGTCCTGATACACTTGCTTTTGTAGAAAAAAGACTTGTTATAGCTTTCAGTTCTTCCCCAGCGAACACCATTGAACCGCGATGCATCATCTCCCTGTTCGGGGAAAAATATCCTTTGTCAAGGTCATTTTTTATTTTGTCGGTATAAGCTGTTATGTCTTCAACCTGATCATACAGAGATTTAAGATCGCCACGAAAAAAGTTAGGATCTGTTACATTTTCGTCCGTAAGTATGTCAGGGAGCTGGCTTTTATCCTGAATATTGGCCATCTTGTCCTCCTGTAAATTTATATCGATGTTTTCGGGGCAAAAATAAATTAAAGACTCCCGGGCGAACCCGGGAGCCAATTCTATAAAGCCGAACAATGTCGGCGTCGAACGGGTTTCGAACTTAATCAAATCCCATACGCAATGTAATTATATGTTATGCTTTCATTTATTTACAAAAAACCTCACTGCCTTCCGGCAGTGAAGTAGTGAAAATGGGAGTGACATTGACGGCGGACCGCCCGTATGACACTACCTATCAGGAGGAAATTCAGATACACACAACGTGTGATATCCTAGCTCTTGATCCGGAAAACAGGTTCGGCTTTTTCCGGACCGACCGCGAGCAAGCATACCGGCAGAAAGTTGGTAAAAACTGCCGAATGGCGAATTATGCCCGACATACAATGGGTGTATGTCTAACGCGCACTGCGTTCATGTCGTTCGCGTATAAGACGTGTTACCGACTGTGAATACGCATCAGGATGTTCTAGTTCATGCATAACCACATGCTCGTTAAATTCTCCTTCGAATTTTGTTATTCTGAAGGAGAATACCCTTGTTCCAGTCATATTGAATGTGTCGAAAAACGCAATGGTTCCGTTTTTGGTAGTTTTTGGATCTGGTGACTGTTTGACGACTTTCTGGGTATCGCCAATTTTAAGAATGGTGAGATTAAATTCGCATATCATGGATGTAAGATACTCATATCCATCCCTGTGTTCTCCAAGGTCGATTATCCGTCTTGTTCCTCTGTCCCATTCCGGAATGCCTTTTGTTTCGAACAGTTCTCCCTGTCCGACATCTGACGGTTCAGTCACTATAACACATTCTTCGAATTCAAAGCTTGTGAATTTATAGTTTCTTGCGTAATTACACGAGTGATCTTCTTTTGAATAGATATTTTTAAGCATCATTATAAGAGACCTTGAAAATTCACTGTCTGTTACAATAAGCTTATATCTTACCGAAGGGGTTTCTCCTTTCGCGGTTACCGATATTTTTGTAAGCATCCCACAGCAACCATTGACATCGTATCTGTGGAGAACTGCGTACTGTTTAGTGGTGACAGTGGTGCCGTCGTCCGACGGATGTGTTTTGTCGTCAAACCCTATTACAGTAATTTGTGGAAGAGTTGCCAGAAAATCGACCATAATGTCCGATTTAACCGAATACGTTTTCTTTAGATAACCACCGGAAGAGGAATTATCTGATTTAAGTGAAACCATAAATATTACGGCGTCTTTTACTAATTCCATGGGTTCTCCTTCTTGCCAAGTTTGAGATTTCTGAAGGGGTAATATGTATCGTCAGAAGAAGATTCCGAGTTGTTTACATATTCGATCCCGCGATGCTCAAGTTCTTTTCTTCGTTGCTTGATGCACGGCATACAGTATATACACGTTTTGTCATCACCTATAATTCCATAAGTCGTAACGTGCAGACCGCAGTTAATACATCTTGCACCATGTTCATTCATGACATTGATTCTCCTATATTACTCATCCATCGTCTCCAGTGACGAAGACTGACGGAACGAAGTACCGTATTTTACCCATGGTACAAAACACCCAGAAGAACCAGGGTCGCCTGCACCGGACACATTCAGTGAAATTATACCCAAGAATGTCGGACTTACCGCTCGCTGCGACAACGAGATGCTTGAAGCTCTCGGGCTTCTTGCAGTTGTGGTAGACGGCGCATTCATGGTCCACTTTAAGTTTACATTGAAAAGACTCATGTCATTGACGGCATCGGCATATTTCGTGTTGTTCGAGTTCGCAATTATCTTGGTAAGTATATCACTTGACTGTTCGAGTCGTTTCATATTTTTCGGATCTATATCCCATTTATACGGCAGTGTCAGAATTTCTTCATATTTTTGAGGTGTCTTGAACCTGTCCCTGGAATGCATTACTCTGTGCATCTTGAACATGACCCGGCGTACCACAAGTGCAATCGGAGCTTCATGCAGCCGTATCCGTTTCCCGTAAATGGAGTTGTTGTCCCGATACAGAAGTTTTGTAAAATTGATGAACATCCACCGGATTACTTCATATATATTCGCTTTTGGCTCTTCGAAGAATTTCATGTTTTCCTTTGTCATCGAATCATACAGTCTTTTATGCGATTCTATGAAAAGATCGAGTTTGCCATTACGTTCCATTTTCTGCTTTGTAAAATAATGAGCCAATACTTCGTATCTCCAATATTCTGCCGAACGCAGCTGGTCTATCGATATTCTTTTAGGACAAGCTTCAAGGATGCAGGCAACTATGGAACGGACATTTATATTCTCGATAAATATATCAGTCAATACTTTGATGTATATATTTTTTGATATCTGAAAATAAATGCATTTATCCGCGTCTTTTCCTACCTGGTCTTCGCTTATTATGGCGAATATCGGCTTCGGTCCTTCAAAGAATTTGAGTGTGGTGAAGAAGCCTATGTTGGCGAAGAAAAAGACGAGCATGTTTACTTTCTTTTTCTGGACATCAGTATGAAAACAGTATGAACTGTACTGGGTTCCGTTTATGTCAGATATGGTGTATGCCGACCGGGTAAGCTTGATTGGCAGCGTAAGAGTTTTAAGTGATATGCTGTCATCCTTGTGATAGGTTGTAGCATCAAGCAGTTGATATATCGGATAGAACCGGTTTCCTTTAATGAAGTAATACTGCCCGTCTACAAGTCTCGGTATTTCGAATACCATTTTCTTGAATGTGACAGTTTCCTTTCTTGTAGCTTTGTCATATCCCATTACACGGAATTTAAATTCCACGCAATAAATATCGCTGTCGTACATTTGCACATAACTCGACGGATACCGTACACGATGGTCAACTATCTCGGAACCTATGAACTCAATGTTCGGCTTCATCGTATCGGCTATGATATGACATAATTCTTCAAGTGTGCGAACCATATTGTCATCTTTTCTGAACTGATGTATAAGTTCAGAATTGAATACATTATGTTTGCTTGTAAGAGCGACAAAAGATTCAATAGGGCGATCCATTTTTCCACCATTTCTTGACTATTATAAACAGTAATACTCCTATTATTATCATTGTCGACAATACGATAATGATTCCGTACAGTTTAATGCACTGCTTTGTCGCGATAATCAATGCTTGAGCGAAAGCCGTTTCGGTTGTTTCCATCTTAAATATTGCTAAACCGAGTACGCCAACTATGTTCATCGATATGAATGCAAGAGCGAATTGTATTATCGGTGGAATATTTTTTGCTAGATTTTTCATTGTGCCTCCTTCATGGCTCATAATATATACACGAGTTAGGTTCTGACAATAAGCACGCTTTCTGTTGCCCTGGTGACAGCTGTATAGAGCCATCTACGATAATTCTGTTCGTCGTTATAAAAGCAGTCATCATATATGATTATTTTCGGTGCTTCGCTTCCCTGCATTTTATGACACGTACAGCAATAGAAATATTCAAACGTATTGACTGTTCGTTCCGTCTGGTTGATAAAAGCGGTTCTGAAACTTTTAGGTATAGTCTCTGCTCTCTGTCCTATATCTTCATATATTGACATGAATCCGCTTCGTTCGGCATACACCGGAATTCGAAGTCCAGGCATGCCGTCGGGAAGAAATGCAAAAAACAGAGTTCCGGTATCTATTTCATATGCTCTGCTTCCTACTCTTCCAGCAAGTCCGTTTACAAGGCATACGTCTATTCCGTGGTAATCATATACGTCTTTGAAGTTATTCGCACTGCACACTATGTGCTCTCCTTCCTGCGGCAATGGAGAAGTGCACCCCATTATTTTTCTATACGCTGCATTCAATCCAGCACGTGTAGCATTTGTGGAGCATATCGTTATATCGTGCGATTTCATCATCGATATTTCAAACTGTTCAGATCCTATAATCTTTACACCTTTCTTGTATTTTTTAGAAAAGCAGTCAACTCCATTTCTTATGTCTGTAGCAAGTTCAAGTACACTTGAACCTTCTTTTTGTCGATACACCTCTGTTAATACGACATCCGGATTTTGAAGGCACTGGTTTTCTCCAAATATTGGCGCCAGCTGCCCTGAATCACCCATTGCAATTATAGGAACTCCAAAAGACATTATATCGTTCATAATATCTTTCGGCAGCATTCCAGCTTCATCTATGCAGATAAGCTCTATATTACCTGGAAGATTTTTCTTTTTTCGAAATATTGGATTTCCTGTCGAACCGACAGATGTATTGTATATGAGTCTATGACAGGTTACTGCATTGATTCCTTTTTGTCGCAGTACGTTTGCTGCCTTCCCGGTAAAACAGACGAACGCTATTTTATATTCGGGAACTCCAGACTCAAATATGATTTGTCTTAATACACTAGACTTTCCGCTGCCCGCAAATCCGACGATCGTGAATACCGGTTTTTCATTGTAGTTGCCGTATCTTAACCATTCGTTTGCAAGTCTTATTGCACGGAGTTGATCCCGTCCAAATTGAATCTGTGGCATATAACATTCCTTTTATCGAAATTACCCGGATGTTGACTGTATTTCTGAACTAAAAAGATTATCATATATTTATCTGTCCTAAAAGCTCCCAGGAACATAGACTTAAACGATAGGAGGCCTTTCCATGGCTATTAAAAGAACAGAGGACATGGATTTCGCCGGTATCGAAATGCCAAGACGTCCAACACTGATTCCGAGTAAATCGGATCCTGCGGCGTTGCGCGAATCCATACTAAAGAATAATCCAGAAGACACTCCGATAATGGATCCAGGTGTAAGGGAAGAACTTCCTGTCATTCAAGCATTAAAGCTCAACCAGCTCAATGTGCAGGAAGCGCCGGGTTTTAAACATCTGGCAGGCATCAAGACAAAAGTTATATGGTATAACCAGACGGAGTTCGTACAAAACACCGATATCATGAATTCCGGAGGACTTAACTCTGTAGACGGACGCAAATATAACCGCATAGAAAATATGCTTATTGTAACCGATTCCGAGTTAGCACAATCGTTCTCTGTTGAAGACGATGGTACCGTAAAAAATCAAATAACTGCATCCGGTCTTACATATCCAGGTTTCAGCCCGTATCCAAACGATTTCTTTTTTGCATATGAAACACTTGAACGTGGAACACTGTATCATGTAACGAACGTTGAGCCTGTATCTCCGCTCGAAGGCGGAGGATTCAAGATCGAGTTCGAGAAATACTACGAGCAGATGGACCCGGATCAAATGGGAAATCTTGTCGAAGGTTCCTATGTATTCAATTTCGAGTCTGTCGGTACAAAAAATAACGTTGTTATCGAACGTTCCATGTTCACAATATATTCTGCGGCATGTAATCTGTTCGATAAAATAAGCGAAGAATATATATCGAGATTTTTCGACGAGCATAAAAATATCATACGGTACAGATTTGAACGGGAAGAACACGTAGAAGACGGATTCGTTTCAGTAGGAACGAGTTCAAGAAATGTGACTTCGTCAGATGTATTTCCTCCGGGAATAGACAAAGCGTTTGTATTTGATCCGTATGTAATGTATTTCATAGCAACACAATTCAAGGAATCGAAGCTCAAGCACGGCGGATATTCGGTAATCCCTACAAATCCTGTATGGATAGACGATGCATTCAAAGATGTATATAAATACTCCATATTCAATGCGCTTGCAAGACGTGATCCGAAACTTATCAAATTTCATGAATATTCGGTTATCCCGTTTTCTCCAAGAACCACGAAGGAACTATCATATTCTGGATGGTTCAGATTCGAGCTTCTTCGTGGAAAACCGGTAGACAAGCAAATAGTAATGTATCCGAAATCACTGATTCAAAATATTGTATCGAATACTTTATACACCGAACAGCACGACTCTGGAGAAGACATAAAATATAACATGCTTGTCAAATTCATGAATGAAAAAAGATATATTCCTTTAGAGGAAGATCTGAAAGCGTTTGAAAGCGGTATTGAATTTATGCCTAATAATATATTGTATGGAGTTGCTCCTTTGCTTCTTCATGTAAGTGCGTATTACAAGCAGTTGCTGCTTTCAAAAACGTTATAGGAGGATATACAATGCTATTCAGCGAAATCGAAGACAATCTCAAGTCAGATATGATCAGGCTTGAACAGGAAGACCTTGAAACAGATTTCATGGCCACCATCAGAGAACACGATTCAATCGAACGTACACTGATTCAGACAGAATCGCAGCTGTTCGGTATCAATCAATAAAGTCAAGGAGAAATTAACATGGCTAAAGAACAGAAAATTTTTGTGCGAATCCAGTTTACGGGTTTTATCGATGTGATTCGTGCTTCAGGACCGTTTAATCGCGTAGCGGTTACGGTTGAGGAACTCAAGGAAATGGTTCGGCGTGGTTATGATGTAACACCGCTTTGCCGCAACGCAAATCCCGAGCTCTACGATATTATTATGGATTATCGTGCAGCAGTTCAGGCCGAAGACCGTGACAAGATGCGCGATCTTCAAATTGCGATGTTCCGTAAAAATCCGAATTCGGTGACAGAGAAAGCTATCAGTGCAGCTTCTACAACTCCCGATACTTCGACTCCGGTGACAGATGTTACTGCGGATGCTCTTAAGAAAGCAGGTCTTGATAAAGAAGTAAAGAAAGAAGGCGTTACTCATTTGTCTGGTGGTAATCCGTCTCCGAATGGAAATCTTCAGCAGCAAATGGAATCGTTGCAGAACTCCGCGCCTGAATCAGGAATGCGTGAAGGCGATTTCAATCCGAATCCTCTTGCAGGACAGGATATTCAGACTCCTCCGTTTGCAGGCGGCGACGCTGAACTTGACAAACAGGTTAATTCCAGTCAAGCTGCACTTGACGCTGTCGAAGATGCTATTGCCAGTCAGGAACAGTCGTTTGCTCCTCCTCCGGCAGATCAACCGCGACTTACCAAAGCCGAACGTAAAGCTCAGGAAAAAGCTGCTCGCGAAGCTGCTAATCAGTAACATAAATACTTCCCGGGCATTGCCCGGGAAGATAATATGTCAAAGTAACTTGTCTTTTTTGAGTTGCTTGATATAAAGTACCATGAGCTGGGCCGGATTTTGCACAATATCAATAACCTTGCTCAACCCGGTCTCTTTAAGATACGAACCTACGGCATCCGAAACGATTTTCACTACAGGATTGAACACGATCAGATTCTCATATATCCGTTTATGAATGATTTTGTGAACCATTCGTATGTCTTTCGGAACGTTATATTCCGATGGAAGTGGAACCTTTGTTTCATTCCAGTATATATCTGGAACTTTCGTATTCTTAATCTTTTCAAGTGGTGGATTTTTAAACACTTTCAGACAATTCGATCTTTTTGGATAATCCTGATATACAGCTTCGGTGTTAATATCAGTAAATACCTTTCGAGTAGTACCAAGTTTTTTAGATATTCCAGCCGGTAACGAAGTATATACTTTACCGCGTCTTCCGCCTATAGTGATAACGTTACCTTCTTCACAGACTATTGTCGTCGGATTTCCATCTGCATCAGTTCCAGGTCTATCATATTGTGATAGATCCTGTACTATAAAAAGACGCTCAAGATAATCTCCGACCGTTGGCTGTACTAGAGGTTCAAGACAGAGCATGTTCATGGAACCGACAAAAGCCGTATCGTTATAGAATAACCCGACCGTATTTACATCGGATCCTTGCATAGCGGTCCCGTATACGTCTTGTGTATCGTCCAGTCTCAATCCATACTGGTCTTCAAGTTCTTGCAGTGTCTGGAATTTTGTAAGAACGTTTGATTTGATATCCCGTTCAAACTGCTTCCATCCAACAGTTCCGCCGGCACCAAGCATCTTTTTCATGAGCTCGACATGTTCCATAGTCTTTGGATATGTCTCCCAATATAGTCCAGACTTTGATTTCTTTTCCGGAAGGAATGTATCTACTTCGCCTTTAGTAAACATAAACTTTTTGCCAAATTCTTCACAGCCGGTTTCACCAAACCCAGAATAAATGGTTTTCTCTTTATCTAGCCTGGATGGATCTCCGGACAGTCCGTTATCCATGATGCCTTTTATTTCATTTGCGGAGAAGTTCATTTTTCCACCACATATAATTTTCTTTATTTCGTTGTATCTTCCTTTCCGGTACCATTCTTCGCCTAAAACGGAAAACCGTTTCTTGAGAACGTATATTGCACATCTTGTGGCACCATATTTTGCAGAAGACACAAACGTGCTTGCCTGCTTGCCACTTGTAAGAGAATAGTTGAATTCGTCTACAAACCATTCAATGATGGTTTTATAGTCTTTTTTTATCATCTCTATAATAGTATAATTATTCTGATAATCTGGTCTTCCTCCCATTCCAGCAATGCCTTTCAATGTCTGAAGAAGAACGGGTTCCGGTATTACCATAAGAGATACTATTTTATCAAGTACCTGGTCTATCGCAGATTTCACCAGTTCATCTCCAGTTTTCTGCAGTCTATCCATGGTCTGGTTTTTAAGACTTCCCCATTTATCTTCTGCTTTCTGAGGTATGCTTTTTACTGCAGAAATCTTTTTGTTGATAGGGTCCGTTATTCTTTTCTTTGACTGACTTTCAGTGTATGCGGAAGCACCTTCTTTACTTGCCATATGTGCTTGCTGTTTACCGGAAGCGTCTGTTGCCACATATACTCCGTCTTTCTTTGTTTGTACGTTACCATATTTAGATCTTGTAGGAGTTTTGTTTGTTTTGGCAGCAGGTCCCGGTTTTGTAGGACTTGTGGCGGACGTGTTTGTTGTAGCAGCAGTTGAAGGTGCTCCTGCTCCGGTATTTCCGGCAACAGCTCCATTATCTATAGTAGGATCCCCGTTTGCGGTTCCTGTTGGTTGATTCTGTGGCGGTGGAGGTTGAACACCAGCGGCTTCGTTTGCCGTAGGAGTTCCACCTGCATCTGGAAGCACTGGTGCATCCGTTGGTGGGTATGTACGGGCCATATGGCTCCTCCTTAATAAAAAAATAAAACTTAGGGTAACGGGAAGCCCCCGTTACCCTGTTGTTTTTCAGTCGAATGAATTGCCTGGAAGGCCGTAACCTCTGCGAAACTGAACCTGATCTATATCCATCGGTATGTCTTCAGATGGAGCTACAGATGCAGGAGCTGCAGTAGGCTGTTGCGGAGCAGAATGAACGGTGTTGAATAACACAGGATTCGGACTGTCTCCTATATCTTCTATCTGGTCATACATTGCCTTTCCTGCAGCTTTCTGCATCTGTATTGTATAGCCGTCATATGCCTCTTCACTTTGATATCCTGGAGCACCGAATCCCATCATGCCTTGTTGGAACCCGTTATACATCGGATATACCGGCTGATACATTTGCTGATACGGATTCATCTGAATCGGAACCTGTTGCTGCGTTGGCGGAGCTGGAAGCAGTGCCTGCTGTCGTTGAGGTGGAGGTTCATTGAGCTCGATAATCTCGGCCTTTATATTTGTCTGAAGTAAAGGATTCGATAAATCACTGTCATCAAGTTCGTCCTCATCGACAGACGGCGTCACATCAGTATACTCCGCTTTTCCTCCAACGAGAACAGTTTTGACTCCGTCATGTATCGGAATCACCTTTGGTTCAGGTGCATCCCATACCAGCCCCATCTCTGCCATTTCTTCGTCGGTAAGATCGTCTTCTATCTCTATTTCTTCTTCGATAGGATCTTCCCTCTCAAAGTCAACAGTGTCGAAATCGATGAACTGCTCCGGACAATCAGGAAATTTCATGTTTTCATCGTCTATTGCAAACTCGCCGAGTTCATCGGCGTCGATGTTAAGATATTCTTCCGGAATTTTATCCGGAGCTTCGAGCATAGCATTCTTGTTTTTGATTTCGTTTTTCCGTTCCGAAACCTTGAGCTCATCAAGTCTCAGATATTCCATGTATGCAAGATTTAGATGCTCGAATATCTTGTTTCTCGAGGTGTCACCGAGATAATCCGTAAGTTTCAGGTATTCTACTATTGCCATAGTAGTAGCAACAGCCGGTTCCACATGCTGGCCAACACACGAACCTTTTGCGGTCGACATTGTAACTCTTGTCTCAGCAACTTCGTATGCATTTCCATTGTCGTCGTTTGCAACCAGAATTGAATCAATTTCGAAATCAGGGTTTTCTGCTTCTTCTATCGTTATCTGATCCGAAAATAGCAGACTGTGTATTGCAAGGGTGGCAAGATACTGTGCATGGTCCTCGCGAAGTATCGGGTTGAATATCGTATATTGTAGGTTCTTCTTCGGTTTCCCGATATCCAACCTGACTATCTTGTCGTTTATCCGGAGTAATGCCTCCGGATTTTCCGGATAGTATATTCGTCCATCCTGTGGATTGACATCTATACCCATTTCATCCAGCAGCAGCATGACAGCATACCGCTGGATATCAATATTTTTCATTGATGCTATAAGACTCATTTGTCCTCCATTTTAGAACGGTATGTCATCATAATCAACCGTTCCATTATTTTGAAACGGTGGGTTAAGCGTATTTCCAGATATCTGTGCCGGATATCCGTTTCCATATCCTGTGCCTGCAAACGACTGTTCTCCACCAAGTAACATCATGCGGTAATTGCTTCCGATGGTTCTCAGTATCTCGGCGGAATCTGCTGGTTCTCTCTGTACAAGCCAGTGAGGATCCTGCCTGAACAGATATTTTGCAGGAAACACATTACATTCCTCTTCACAGTTATACAATATCTGATTATCCACTGTAGGAAGATGCAATACCAGTCTATGGTTTTCAGCCAGCGACGATATGAAGTTTACTATTATCAATGCAGGAGTTATGGACAATTTGACATAAAAATATGGAATTGTCGCACACAATATTCTTCCTGCAGCAAGCTGCTTCATCATCGCAACAACGTGATTTATCTTGTTATTGTAATCCGGTATATGCACAAGAGGATCCGATATATTTGGAATATAATCCCTTCTCGGAATATCTATCAGTCCGCGATACGAATCGATTACCAATACTATCTGTTTTGGGATAAGTATATTGAGAATCTGGTGCGCAAAATAAATCAGCTCCGATGTTATAGCACACACGTCTTCATATCCCTGACCTGTCGCAATACAGTAATCGCGGATGTTATTGAAAGCCATAAGACCGTGCATGTTTGTTTCCACACCGATAAATTCTCCATTCATTGCCGTATTCATAAGCAGTGCTTCGGAATTCGTGATAGGATCTCCGTTGAACGCTTCGACAAAATCGGTTCGTTCGCTGAAAAACGCGTCTGCTTTGCCGATTTTATTTTTACCGAATGCCACATCGTTCGTATATGTCGACCATATTTGCGGACGGAGCAATACCGGTTTCTTGTCTCCGAGTTTCTGTACTAAAGGAGATACATCTTCCAGTGCATCCCCAGACAGTTTATCTGGTGTAACCGGATTTCCAGATATTATCATATGCTGCAAAAATCCGTCGCTTGCATTGAGTTCAACTCTTGATACCGCTCCGCCGACATTTATCATATTTTTGCCCTGGTGCGGTATGAAAATATTATTTTTGATGAATATCTTTTTGCTCAAGTTTTTATCATAATCAGTCATGCAGTCCGCGAGATTTTCCCGTTCGAACTGACCGAAACTTACTACTCTTGTCGAAAGTTCGTCATCTGTATAACCATCGTGCATTTTAGCCTCCCATGGAATTCCTTGTTTATACATCCTGTGAAACAGTCTTACCGGGTCCGGTTGTCCAACCATAACACATTCCTTCCAGCGGTCATACATTATTGAATCCGCCATCATTTCAATATCGTCCATGATAATTTCCCTCATGAACATGTCATCGTTCCGCATTTCCGGACTCTATTGTACTCATGTCCATACCAGACCCTCCATTGCGACATAACGTGGAAGACGGGAATCCCGTCTTCCTATTTTTAATGATATATATGTATAGCTAATTTAACCTTCTGTCCTGAAGAATGCTTCGGTGAATTTGTCCGGAAGATTGGTCTTCTTGTAATGCAAATATGTGGTATATTCCGCACTTGATTTATCAAATGCTTTGAATACAATATTCACTATATGAGCAAGATTCTTTTTAAGAAGTTCCTTCAATATCGTATCATGAACGGTTTTGCATAATACGTGTTTATTGCACGATTCATCATATTCAAAGATTTTAAAATCTTTTCTGTCAAGTTCGATTCTATGCATGTATACAAGCAGCGTTTCATATTTGGCTTTTATTTTTCGTGCATATTTTGCAGTATAAATATTGCCTATCTGAAATACGTTTACTCTGACAAAACCTTCTCTTCCGCGTTTCAGATCCTGGGTATGCCATGCAACGTTAACGATTATATCGTGCTTGTTTACATGAAACATCATTGATTTCATGTGTATTTTTCTTCCGACAAATTTTCTAACAGGAAGAACGTTTATAGGAGTTTTAGGTCTTCCATCCATTGCGGAAATAAGAAATGCGATTCCGTATCTTGTACTGAATTTATTTCCGTTTCTTCCGCACGGAACTGTTCCACCTTCCTCATAAAATGCTACACTGTTTGTCAGCGTATTTACAATTACCGGCAAATAATTTTTCGGAACCCTGTTCTCGGATGAAATTTTTCTATGTTCACCGGGGGATTTTCGAAACTTAGGCATATGCAATAATCTCACTGATATCAGCCAGTGAGATATATTGCTTTACCGGTATCTGTGGTCCCATCTGGTGTTGGACAACCGATTCGATTACAAGATGTGTAGATGTAATCGAATACGTCAAAGGATTGGTGTTTGTATCGGCCGACAGACCGTTTCCGATTACTTCCATACGTCCGTTTATACGTCTGAACGCATAAACATGATGTGTTGTAGGAAGGGCATTGATTACGCCGTCAATTTCTGCTTTAGTCATAATAATTCTCCTCTAATAGCTTGAATTTACAATGATGTTTGTGGTAGCTTGACCGTCGAAATAACGTTGATTTTATACGTTTTTCAACCGGCGCCGCAGATATATATCATCAATAACGTGAAGGTGCAAGGGGGAGTGTACTTGCAGTTTTATAACTTTCTTAACATTTATTGGACTTGACACAAGAAGGAGATGCGGGAATGATAGGCAGGCCAAGAATTATAGTCTTTATTCCGCGAGATAACCCGTATAAAAAAGGAACTGTGGAATATAAAAGATTCCAGGTACGTGAAAGTGAACGTAAACAGAAAATAATGCATCCTGAAAAATTCAGAGCAAAGCAGCATTCTTATTATGAGTGCAATAAAGAACGTCTTAAAGAAGCCGCAAGTGATTACCGTCATAAAGATATTTTAAAAACTAGAGAAAAAGATAAAATCAGACATGGTAAAAGATCGGAATATATACGCGCTAGAAACATAGCATACAGGTTGGCTAATATCGAACAGTTGCGCGAATATGACAGGAATAGGTCTAAGCTTCCAGGAAGGAGACGTAAATCGCTTGAATATAGTGCTAAAAGGTATGCGGACAGAAAAAGAGAAGCTGTTTCATTTTTAGGTGGGAAGTGCTTCGAGTGCGGATGCGACGATATATCTGTTTTAGAATTTCATCACATTGATAGAAATACTAAAGTAAGAAATATATCAGAATTTCTAGCAGATTCAAAATCTAATGTATATTTAGGTGTGTCGTTCGAAGAAGAACTAAAAAATGCATACTATTATGTAAAGAATGTCATTTAACTGAAACTGCGTATCAGAGACTTATGCCGCATGGTGCATTTTCAGTATCTACTACATTCGATCAACTTGAAAAAATAGTAAATTTACTAATTTCATCCGAGTATACATTTGCCGAAATAGGGAATTTTGTAAATAGAACAGAGTCCCAGATAAAGCAAATAAATAATGGCGCCATATGGAGTCGTGTTACGAATGCAAATATAAACAAGCCACTTCGTACACGTATCTACTTCAGAAAATCACTAAATGATGTCCCGTTTATATTCAAGATACATAGAGGAGAATACATAGTGGAACAAAAAGAACTTAATTATACCGCCGACAGCATTAAAAGCCTTGAGGGTATCCAGTCTATCAGACTTCGTCCTACAATATTTATGGGCGAACTTGGAACCCACGGTGTATACCGAATGTTTATAGAAGCATTTGCGAACGTTGTCGATGAATTTAACGCGGGTCGCGGAAACGTCATGAAAGTAACCGTGAACACGTCGTTGTCAACAATAACTGTCGAAGACAACTGTTCCGGAATACCGATTGAAAAACTTGAGGATATTATTACAAAACCATTTACAGGCGGTAAATACGATAAAAAATCATATGCCATATCTGTCGGTCTTAATGGTTGTGGATTGAAAATTTGCTGTGCGATGAGCGACATGTTTATAGTAGATGTGTGGCGCGACGGCAAACATGCACACGGTGAATTTTCAAAAGGCGTTACATTGAAAATAAACGTTGAAAATTCGAAAATACAAGGAACCGGCACTACTATAACGTTCAGACCCGACGTCACTGCGTTGCGTGAATATAGAATGGACTATGAGAAATATCGTAAAACTCTCGAAATGTGCGCATATATGAATCCTGGATTCAGAATTGACTTCAAGTTTGACGATAAACTTCATAAATATTATTATCCACAAGGAATTATTCGATATTTTGAAGACAGAATGATTTCCGGAAATAATATAAATACGTTAACAAAACCTATCGTTTTAACCGGTCTTGCGGATATCCACAACCCGATAGAACCAGGTTCCCCAATACATATAGAATACGATGTATACTTTTCGTGGTCCCAAGACGTAAGATCCGAATTTGTTGAATCTTACGTCAATGGCTTGTCTACGCCGGAGCACGGTACACATGTAACTGGATTTAGAAACGGAATAAATGACGCCATCAGAAAGTTCATTCAAAAATACGATCTTTTACCGAAAAATTCTTTATATGGAATAGAATCATCCGATATTAAGGAAACGTGTATATCTCTTGTCGTTGTAAGGCATTCGTCGCCGTTATACTCAACTCAGATAAAAGAATCTCTTACAAACGACGATATTCAGTTACTTATGAAATCGGATATTTCGACAAAATTTACTGAATGGTTAGAATTAAACCAATCTAAAGGAAAAGACATATATAATCTAATAAATATGTCTGCAAAGGCAAGGTATGCGGCAGCCGAGGCAAAATCTGCGGTTCGTCTTGCGTCCAATGTAACCAACCAGGTTCTTTCCGGAATGAAGAAACTTACCATGTGCAAGTCCAATAATCCGGAAGAATGCGAGCTGTTTATAGTCGAAGGAGATTCCGCCGGTGGTTCTGCAAAAGTAGCCAGAGATTCCGATTACCAGGCAATCTATTCACTGATGGGTAAACCGCTCAATATATATAAGGAAACCGACATTGACAGGATTATCAAGAATCCTGGACCTATCGGGGAGATTGTGAAAATATGCGGCTGCGGTTATGGATCCAACTTCGATATTTCCAAGCTGCGCTTTCATAAGATTATATTCATGGCCGATGCCGACCCCGATGGAAAACACATACTGTCTCTTCTTATAGGATTCTTTTTCACATGCCTCCGTCCTCTTATTGAAAACGGACATGTATATCTTGCAAATCCGCCGTTATACGAGTTTTCGTTTGGTAAAAACAAGAACGTCTATTTCAAGACAATGGAAGAATACTGGGATGCAGTTGAAGGCGCAGTGCTGTCAAATTTCCAGTTATGTGCAACCAACGGAAAACAGTTATTTCCAATCAATGAATACTGGTTTGCAAAACAGTTTATGCGAGAAATCCGCGGATATTCTACCTTACTGGAAGAAACTGGACGGCAAGTAAATGTGAACCCGAAACTTCTTGAATCCATAATAACGCAGTGGGACTATGTAACCGGTGTTCATACCGGTGGAACTGTTGATATATATGGTGAATGTGTTGATTTCGGAGTATTGTCCGGGCAGGATTCTCCATTCCAGATTATTGACTGTGTATACGACAATACCTACCACCGTATAGAACTTAATGAGTTCTTTGTGAAAACGTGCAAAAAGCTCATATCCCAACTGGCTTCTATAAAATGGAGAAATCTGTTATTTTATCATGCTCCATCAAATAGTGTGGTTGGACCAGGTATATACCGTATGACATCCACTATAGAAAAGATGATAAACACGAAAGCAAAGATTACTAGATACAAGGGCCTAGGAGAGAGTGATCCTGATAAACTGAAGAAAACGACGATGTCTCCTTCTGGTAGATTACTCACAAGAGTAACTTGTGATCCTGTAAAAGAGCAGGAATATCGAAGAGAATTAGATATATTTATAGGTAACGATATATCCGGTAGAAAAAGTTATTATCGAAAGACATTGTAATATATTCGTAGATGCTTATTAAGCGTTTAAGGAGAACATGTTATGTATGTCAACAAAGATATTCCGGAACTAGATGATTTTCCGGAACGGGATTTCGAACTAGAGTCACTAATATGTGGTGAACAGCAAGAAATCGATTACGATGCCGTCGAGCCAGATATCGGATGGATAGACAATGATCTATCTGATACCGAATTAATTAATCTCGCCAGATTCGGTCAAACGTATGCAATACCAGAAAAATATGCGGACACCGATGTCAGGATATATAGAATCTGGTGTACCATGAAACAACGATGCATGGATCCGAATCAAAAAGATTATCCTAAATATGGTGGCAGAGGTATCAGAGTCTGTAATGAATGGATGAGTAATTTCAGATTATTTTACACATGGGCTATATATAACGGATATACGGATACATTTACTATAGATCGGATCGATTCGAATGGAAATTACGAACCGAATAACTGTAGATGGATATCCATGGCAGCCCAGCAAAGCAATAGAAGCAGCAACGCAAATTACACTATTAATGGTGAAACGCATACACTCAAACAATGGTGCGACATCAGAGGAGCGAATTATACGCGTGCAAAGAAACGAAGACAGGCCGGATGGGATATTGAGCGTATCTTAAAACCGGTAAGCGAAATTCCGGCACTTAGTGCTCGTTACGGACTTCGATGACTTCAACTACCGTGTACAACCCGAACAGGGTTGTACATATATTTTATTTTAAGAGGAGACAAACATGGCTAAGACTATTGCAAATTATGACCTTGACTGTCTCGGTCATAGTCTTGTAGCTATAGATGAACACGGAGTTATTATACGAACCGAACTTCCGTGGAAAAGATTTCAAGGACGGAAACTGTCTGAAATGGAAAGAGAACTTGAGAAAACCAGACCGCAAGCATTCCACGGATTAAAGTTCGTCGGTTATACCCGCGATGAGACATTGGTAATGCGCGGGAGCAGCGAAGATCCAGAAATGAGGAAACAACGTGCCAAACCTTAGATTAAAAGAAGACTTAACTGGTAGAAAGTTTAATAAACTATCAGTAATATATAGGTGCGGAAGCGATTCAAGTCGAAGAAGTTTATGGAAATGTAAATGTGACTGTGGTAAAGAAACGGTAACGAATAGAACTTCATTGTTAACAGGACATACTAAAAGTTGCGGATGTATAAACTTAGACGGGACTTTGAAAGCTAAATATAGACATGGTATGTCATATAATGCATTATATAAAATATGGTCCGCTATGAAACATAGATGCCACTGTAGCAGCGCTCAAGAATATATGAATTATGGCGGTCGTGGAATATATGTGTGCAACGAATGGTATAATAGCCCAGAATTATTCATGTCGTGGGCAATCAATAACGGCTATAAAAAAGGATTATCTATAGATAGAATAGATAATAATGGTCCATATAAACCGAATAACTGTAGATGGGTTTCTAATAAAATTCAATCAGGAAATAAACGTTCAAATGTAATGGTCCGTATAGGTAACAAAATACGAAGTTCACCGCAATGGGCAACAATACACGGATTAAGTCCAGATGAATGTAGAATCCGAGTTCATGCTCGAGGAAAACTGTGCAGTGATGGTTATTATATTATAACCAAATCCGAATTATTGAGGGATTCAAATGGATTTTAATGAAAAAGAATTGAATATGACTGTACGAGAGTCTATGAATGAGTTTGCTAAATATGGATTCACAATGAGGTATCCAGACTGTAGAGATGGTTTAAAGCCAATCCATAGACGAATATTGTTTACGATGCATAAAATGGGACTAACTCCAACCACGTCATTCAAAAAATGCGCGAATGTCGTCGGTCAATGCATGGGTGCGTATCATCCCCATGGAGACTCTAGTATATACGATGCACTCGTAAAGATGGCGCAGCCTTTTTCGATAAATTATCCTCCTGTCGCATTCAGCGGTAACATGGGGACTGTATTGGACGACCCGCCGGCAGCATACAGGTATACCGAATGTAAATTAGGGGATTTTTCAAAAACGTTTCTTACCGATCTGAGCGGAGATACGATCGAATTTTCTCTAAACTATGATGGATCCGAGTTAGAGCCAACTGTGCTACCTACAATGATTCCAATGATTTTAATAAATGGGAGTTTTGGAATAGGTTCAAGCGCCTTTAATACGTCTATACCATCTCACAATCTTGCGGACGTAATAGACGTCACAATAGATTTAATACGGAATCCTCTATACCGGCTTGAGGATATTGCAAATAGACTTATGCCAGATTATCCGTGCGGTGGAGTGATACTTAATCCGGAAGACATAACCTCTTTCTATAAAGGCGGCCCTTCTACCAGTATAAAAATGGAAGCAAAATATTATGTGGATGAAACCAGCAGGTGCATCATGATAACCGAGCTTCCATATATGGTAGGCGGTGGTGTATTGCGGGATGAAATAAGAGCTAAGTTCCCGAAGCTGAAAGACGTCGGAATAGATAATATCATCGATGACGTTGACGATGAAGGAATGAAATTCGCCATATATTACACAAGAAATACAAATCCTGGAAAACTGATCGATTTATTGAAACAGCGGACCAAAATGACGAACAGCTCGCAGCTTATACTGTCGTGTGTTATTAACGGACACCTTATGGAGAATACAGATCTTAAGACAATATTACTTGAATGGATAACGTTCAGACGGGATGTTGTAAGAAGAACTATAATCCATAAAATACAGAAGATGATGCGCGAGCAGCATGTAATAGAAGCATTGGTTCGGCTATATGACAGACTCGATGAAATAATAGCACGGATAAAGAAAAGTCAAAGCAGGGAAGAAGTTACATATTTCCTAGAGCACGATTATAATTTGTCGGTATTGCAGGCAAATGCTATATCCGGTATGAAGCTGTATGAGCTGTCAAGAAGAAGCAAACAGGAAATGGTCGATAGGCACGAAGAGCTGAAACGTCTTATAGAGGCGGAACAGGACATGTTGAACGATGCAACTGTAGACAATATCATAATCGAACAGATGCTTGAAATAAAACGTAAATATGGACGACCGAGAAGAACCGAAATAAGATACAGGACACAGAATGTATCTACTACGTCTCAGACATCCACGGATCTTGTGTTAGCTACATGTACAGGCGGTAACGTCGGTTTTATTCGTGCATCAGAACTTGCTATACCAAACAAGGCAAAACTTTTATCCGGACAGAGAACTATTGATTTGAAATCTTTGTCTAAATACAGTACAGGAAGTCATGCGCTGCTCGCGATATCGAACTTCGGGTATATATACAGGGTTGAAGATGTACGGGAAGAAATCGAGCGTGCAACAATTGAATCGAAACACTGGAAAGTAATTCCTGTAAAGGTGTCTCCAAGAAACGGAGAAGAAGCCATATCATTTATTCCTGTACCGAAAGAGAATCTTGAAAACGGAACCGGAAGTATAGTTGTGCTGTGTGAACACCAGACAGTAAAACGTGTGCAACTATCGGAGCTGCCGGCAAGAATAAATAGGAATGGACTCCAGCTTGTAAAATGTATCGGAGACGACGTTACAAAGCCTGTAGATGCATGGTATATCGAAAATTCATTTGATACAATTATAACTTCTATAGTATCCGGACATCTTCACGCATTCAAGAGCGAACAGCTTCCGATGATTGGAAGAAACGGAAAAGGGATGCGTCTTACCGCATCGCAGCTTCCTGTAACCAATATATTCGGATGTATGCAGAACGATTTCATTTACATGATTCGAGGAGATGGACAGATACTTGTAACAGAGCAGATCATGGTAAAACACAAGCGACCCGGTCAGATACCGGACAAAGTAATGCATTCCGGAAATATAAGCAGGGAACAGAATAGGGTTATAAGATCCGGAAGGATTCCAGAAGCTGGATTGATGGTTATATTGAAAGATGGGTCAAATCAATTTATTCCTGTATCGGATATAAGACATGATAACGTCGTTCAGGTACAGACTCCGATAAAATCTGTTCTTGAAATATAAGAAAGAAGTCAGGGGATAATTCCCCTGAGCTTTCTTGTAAAACATGAAACGGATATTAACAGTTAGATACTAGTATTTAGGCAAATCGTGCCCGGTAATTATCAAGAAGACCGTTCGAAAACAAGAAACAGATATGCTTTTAGCATATATATTATCAATACCATACAGGAGGAAGGTAGCGTGCTGAATCACAATTACAACGCCTACATCGATGAATGTCAATTCTCGTTTGTTCACAAATTCATGAACTATACTGCGAGTCCGATATTCATCCTCGATGGCGGCGGAACAAACGCAGATAAAATTCAGACATTGCAACCAATCATCCGCATGGACGGAGTAGGCCCGAATATCAATCGCGAATATTTGGGTGGAATAATAATCGAGCGGTCAAAACTTATGATTGACGGGAGAGACAACTGGGAACCCGTTACCTATGAGAAAATTGCGACACCGCCACTTCCGTCCGAAGCAGGATTTAGTGATTGGATTATCGATGTCCCGAATTACAATGTAGTCCTTAGTACAAACATTGAATTGCTGGCAAGCTTTGCTGAAAAATACAAATCAAGCCATGCATACAAAATGGAAACGGATTTCGGAACAAGGTTCGTCAATAGTGCTAACTTTGGAATCATCAACTGTACAGGAAAAACCCTGTATGAAGTAGATGATTCTGGTGCACAGGCTACTGGACGGGCTACAATGTATGAACTCCCTTCGGGAGAAGATATTCCTTTGCCTTTATGGCTTCAACAACAGGCAAACAATGCCTATAATGTAAGACCGAATTCGCGGTATATCCGCGCATACAGGTATTGCATGATGCACACAAAAGTCGGAGAATTCCGAGGTCATATGAAAGAATGGATCTATTATTGGGACAAGGAAATTGTCATAAATGGATTTCTTTACATAGGACCACATAATGTGGCATTGTTTGAAGACAGAAAAAGCGCACAGGAGTTCCTGGACCGTTTCAGTACAGTTGAAGGATATCGAAAGACAAAGATCGTAGAAGAAGTAAACGAAACAATCGACAAGAAAATAAAGACAGAGGAAGACCGTATAAACCGAAAAAATAAACGTGTCATTATTGCATGCGGTATATTCACAAGTTTGCAAGTTGTGACCAAAGGATTTGAAATACTTTGGTATCTTACCAAGAAACGTGCTGAAGAAAACCAGCCGGTACAGGGACCTGCGACTGCCACCGCGGCAAAGGCATCGTTCCAATTTTACAATACGAGGTTATAAATGATATTCCCGTTCTTCAAGCGAAAAGACCAGGATGAAGAATTCAGGTCCGGTAAATCAAAGAAGGAATCACAGATGTCAAAAAACCGAGACGACGTTGTGCACCTTGACAGAAATGTCAACGAGCAGCACGAGCATTTTGGCGCAGATTTTACCGAATATATCGATGAACTCTGTGACCTGAACCCAAGTGTACCACGGTCAGACATAGTCGACCTTGTACTTCGTGACGGAAAAATAGGAGCGGAGAAAATTCTTCGCCAAAAATCCGGCACGAGAAAAAATACATCCTACCCGGACAGGGAGGAAAAATTAGAAGGAGACCATAAAATGGGTGAATCAACGAACAAAGCTCCCGAAACCGGGACCGGCGCTGCGGAAACGCAGAAATCAGGCAAGATCAGTGCTGACACGAAAACCAAGGTTATTACCGCTTTGAAATTTGGCGGCGTATTCCTCGGCGGCGTTGCAATCGGCGTAGCTGGCTGCAAGATGTACGGCAAGTTCAAGTCCGCTCCGGCTGGTAAGAAATAACCACGGAGACGCGAATGACATCGTCTGATAAAAAAGGCGGAGGCCTGTGGGGTACAATCGGCAAGATGTTCCTTGGCGGTGTCATTGGCGTATTGATTGTGCGTCCTGATATCAGGGAAAGCACAGGAGATGCGCTTACTTCAGCCAAGGATTCAATCGTCGATTTCTTCGGTTCCATGAAAAAGAACAGAGAAGAAGCGGCGAATACCACAACTCAACCGAAATAATACATAGAATCGATTATCTCATGAATTGGTAAAACCTCCCTGGCATATGCCAGGGAGTATTTTTATATTATTTCATTTTTTATTCCATGAGTATATTCGAGCTGAAGATTCTGATACATTGGTATCCCTCCATATTGAAGAAACGTATATTTTGGCGCAAGTATCGACGGTATTCTGTCTATAGGAACGTTGTCCCATCTTTGAAGTTCGTTTATTTTTTCCCTTAATTTATCCGGAAAAAACGGCTCATATATATTTACAAATTCTCTCCAGTTTCCTCTTACTATAGCCGGATGAACATCCATACAGTTTGAGTGAACCAGTTCATGGTTGGTTGGTGACAACGGATAAAGTCCGACAAGATTTTTCCAGTGGAGCAATATAACTTCTTCTCCGGCCTCGAATTCATCGGCATAACCGTGTTCGATAATATGGCGGTTACATACAATCATGGTTATTTCAAATAGTGTAAAAGGGGTATGATGCAGCTCAATTCGCATACCGCCTATTCCGGATTCGAAGTTTGTATTGAAACCGTCTACCATCATACCGCAGTTTTTCTTGAGATACTGGAATAATCTGAAATATCCTCGGCTTCCACGAAGGTCTGCTTCTATACGTTTAATTCGTTTTATGTCTTCGATATCCCGAAGAACTGTATTGTTTATAAATGGAGGTATCTCGTCTATCTTTATAACGTTCATTTGCTGTCCTACAACAAGCTCACCGACAGGATCTACCTCTTCATTGTGTCTTCTCATTTGATTACCTCTTATACAACCGTGTTTTCTGGTATATATTATTCTATTAGAATAACTAATTCCTGTGAGAGGTTATATGAACGATATTGATAAACCAAAAGATCCGAAGTTCAGGCTTTATTGGGGTAAAGATAACCAGGATTCTATAGGAAAAACTGTAGAAGACTCGAAAAATATGGAAATAGTCCGTCTTGAGTCCGATGATCTAGATTTATTGGACGATATTCTCACGGACGATTCCGTGAAAGGAGAATAACTATGTATGTATACGATGTACACTGGTCTACAGAAGAAGACCTTGAATATCCATATCGGTGTAATACACTGAGAATGATTTTCGACAACGAGTTCGGAAAGATTGATATGACAGAGCAGAAGCATAAAGTCATGGATGAATTTAAACGGTCTGTCAAACACAATGGGAAAATATACGTTTATGGCGTATATCTTGCCAAGCAGGTGAAAGGATGCATACTATACCACGGTATAGAAAGCAATAATCTTGACCTTGAATTTACGCGGTTCGGATATCATTCGACAAACGAGCCTGACTGCTGCGAGGATTTAATTTGTCGAGCAGATATCAAAATTCAGGACAAACATGATGTGGTATATGGAGACAGAAATGAATAATATAATTGCGTTTGAAGGCCCGGATATATGCGGGAAGTCAACCATGATAAACATGGTGAAAAAAGAACTCAAAAAAGACGGAATCAAGAAAATCGGATATTTCAAATTTCCGGATTATGATGGAGTTTCCGGCAGCGAATACGGAAAGAAAGTCAAAGATATGCTTCACAGCGATATCAAAAATTTCGACGATGAAAAATTTGTAGTCGAATATGCCCGGACTCAGCTTATGGACAAGTATACCGCAAGTTCATACATCAAGAAAGAATGTAAAAAATTTGACGTATACATCATGGACCGGTTTCTGCTTTCCCCGCTTGTATATGACATAGTTTTCTTTCATGGAATATGGCCGGAAGAATTTGATTTCTCTCTTCCGGTGTCAGAACTTGTGGATAAATGTCTTGAAAAATACGGAGACATCAAGGATAAGGCAGTTGAATTGATGGAAAGTTTCAAAGATTCACTGTACATTGTAATAGATAAACCCGGGAGCAAAGGCTTTCTGCATTGTGTGATAAATGACGACAGAAATACCGACGTTGTGGATAAAAGCTCGAAACAGAAGGACATCGAGACGATGTACGACGAGTTTAACAAACAGAGATCGTCATTTCACTATATAAGCAATGTAACAACAATTTCGTATGACGGGTACCTCGCGAAGCACAAATTGAGATATTTGAAATCGGTTGTGTCTATCATAGAATCAAATATGTCTTTTGCGGTTGCCTTTGCAAAACTACAAGAACTGCGCAGCGACACCATTGAAGCGGTGAATAAAATATGCTGTGAAACGGTTACTAAAATTATACGAACGCATATCGGCAAATGACATTATTCTGAAAACACCGGCCAGCTGGCCGGTGTATTTTTTGTGAAAAATTGGCTCCAAACATCCACTTAATCGCAATTCAAGGAGGCCTTATCATGGCAAAAGAGCTTACAAATCGCATCGTTCTTGACGATGAATTTTTATATGAAGAGTACGACCTGGTTGAAAGTTCCAGGGATCCGACAGGCAAAATACGGACATCTCTTGAAGTTACTCTTCTTGTCCCGGAAGTAGACAGAACCAAAATTCTTTCTCGCTATATGGAAGAATATCCAGACAAGGATATAGGCGGATTCCACGAAGTTAAAATAAAATTTGCGTTTCCGATAAAGATCAGCGATGCATCAGGTTCCGTTACACCTGTATTACCATATTCTCTGAATATAGATGAAATAGAATATATCGGCGACATATTCAACCTTGCAATAGAGTGTGAAGATACTGAAAATAAAGTCGAAATAACTGCACATCTTGGAGACTGGAAAGACGACGACGGAGAATATCAGGTTACTACACTCGAAAATCTTGCCCGCATATCATTCAAAAACTGCGCGTTTAGTCAGGGAATAGGTGCTCAGGATACTAGCAGGTATGTGCTTGAATTTGTAAACTGCGATGTCAAAAGGAACTTTGAATTCGGTGAAAGCAGAGATCCGATGCCTGCTACTAGCACAAATCTTATATTGAGAAATGTCCGTTTCAGCAACATGGAAAATTTTATATTGCGCCGGCTTTCACTTGTATCAATAAACGGGGCAATATTCGATAACCCTGTTAAAGACGACGCGTATTATGACAGCATAAAAAACAGACAAACACAGAATGAAGGTTTCAATGATCCAGATATCGGACAGTTTTCGGGCGAAGAAACCGAGGTTCCTCCGTTTGAATATATTTCTCCGACATACGAAATATCCGGATGTAAAACAGTTGAAATATCTGATCTTGTAGTAAAAAATTTCTTTTCCGGAATAGACATACGCGAAAACAGAAATGTCACGTTGGCCAATATCGATGGTATGTATGGACAGGCCGGAAAACAGCTTGTGACAACTATATTTGTACATGATTCCGACGAAGTGAGAATATCAAATATAAACTTCAATGGAGTCGCAGTAGACAGATGCAAAAAGGTATTTTTGTCTTCTGTCAGGTGCTCTATAAGCACATGTAGAAACGCAGAATATGCGGTCAGGTTTGACAGAATATCCGAATCGCTGTCTATATCCGATATAAAACCGGAAGCAAACGCTGTAAAAACGGGTATTGTAATAGCTTTGTCGGAAGCAAAAATAAATATATCGAATTCCGAATTCAATGGAATTCAAACAGGTATATCATTGAGTTCCGTTCCGGGAGAAACGACTGTGTCAGACTGCGCGTTTGTGAATCTCGCAGCGTCTATAAAGGCATCTACTGTTACTGGGAAGCTTACATTGACAGACTGCGTATTCAACGGGAATGAAAAAATATTCAGCGCTGTTGAACTGGCAGATCTTGTAATAATGGACAGCGTATTTGACGGTAAACCGGATCTTGAGGGTATCCCAACCAAAGAACGTCCCGACATATCGCTCAAAGGATGTGTCAATACTACGATACGCGATACAAAGATAACAAGATGTGCCGTATTATTCAATACATGCAATAATATTATGATACGCGGAAGCGCAATGAACGATTCCATACTCGACATAGACGGAACCATGTATGTAGAAATAAATGATTTTTATTTCGATGCGGTAGGTGTATCGAATGTGTCTGAAGAGAACCCTGCGTTCAAAATATCTACGGCACAAACGTTTAAGTCCGATACATTAATGATGAAAGGTTGCAAGGCGTTTCTTAATACATGCGAGAATACAATTATTACTGGTTCCGCATTCCCAGACGGACTTCAGTTGTATAACTGCGGCGATGAAAAATCAAAGATATCGCAATGTGCATTCGGCAAAAGTGATAACTTGAAAGCATTTGTATCCGGACTCACGATGGAATTGTCACATGGTTTTGAACTGTCTGGTAATTTTTTCTTTGCAGACACCGGAAAAGTAGTAGCAAGATTCGGTGCATGCTCGCACCTGAAATACATGCACACGAATGGATATGCATCAGAAGAATGTATAATATCCATATACGATGGAGACACAAATCTGAATCATTTTATCGTGGATAAATCCGATATAGAGTTGCCGAGAGCCAAACTAGAAACATCGTCCATATTCAGCGAACTATTTTCTGTAGTGATGCCGAAAATCCATAAGCTAGGCGGTGGTAAAATATTTGCATATACGTCAATAGATCAAGTATTTACTCTCAAGAAGAATATAATATCTATACTTGATGTCAATGAAGAATGGTTCCAATATTACATAAAAACGGTAAATGACAAACTCAATGAAAACTACAAAAATATATCATCAAAATAGAGGTGCGACATGGGGAATGCACAGTTTTATACAAACGATTCGATTGAATTCCTCGTCAATCGCAGTATCATTGAGTTTGACATACAGAAAGCCGGACTTCATGCATTATATAGACTTGGATGTATAGACGAGGAAACGTATACATACTGGAAAACACGACCGAAGTTATGGGTTGTAAGGCATATAGGAATTCATTTTTCATCAAAGATGGCCGATATGAACCGGCTTATAACTTCGACAGTGGATAAATTTCTTGAAACCAATAATATCGGTAAAGATAACGTTATTTCAAGAAAACGCGATGCGGTTTTTATATTCGGCACAGTTCCTACTGTCACAAATATAGATGGATTCCAGTTTGTAAAGAAAAACGTTTATACATCATTTATCAACCTTAACAAACTAGAGATGTATTATAACGGAGACAAAAACGTTCTCGATATAAAAGGAATAGATACGAGATTTGTGAATGCGCATCCGCTTAAAGAAGTTATAAGGGGGTTCCTCCGCGCAATCGAGCAAGTTGATAAAAAGCAACTGAAATACCGGGACTTATACCGCAAAATTCACGAGTTTCGGAACAGGTATGTCAAACTTGAACTTCCTTCTGGATATTACCGTGAACTTACTATGGACAATCCATATATACTCATAGACTCGGTAACCGGCAATTCAGTGTCGGTAGATACGTTGAACGGTCTTGACAATAAGCGGTACAGACTTGTGCATTCACATAACTTCCACAGGTTCATCAAGCCGTTCATTAATATGCTTCCGGCAATATACAGGAAGTCGCAGGCTGCGCGTTTCTAGGATGCGCATATGATTGAACGGAATATATATGAGGTATACATGGCAGGAAATACAGAAAACCAAGTGCTTGTCGCATTAAGAGCCGGAGATATCGGCTTTGCGGCAACCAAACTTAAAAAAATGAAAATTAACCGTGCGTTCTTCCGTGAAATGGTGCATGCATGTATAGATTCCGAAAACCAGAACTGTCTGAAACAGATAATGTGGTCATATTATCAATACTGGAATCAGGAGACTTTTGATGACGCCGTGAAGTTCGCAACCGTAAATCATAAATATCAATACCTTCCAATCATAGATGAGCTCATTGACAGAATCAATGAAAGCCAGAATGAAGAACCTGTTCCTGATGTAGAAGAACCAAAACCGAAGTCAGGGATATTCGAAAAGTTTTTTGGAAAACGATAATAATACACCGGAGCCGATGGCTCCGGGTATAAATATATCTCAAGGCAAACATAAAAATACACAACCATGGAGGTTTTTGATGGCCAAGATGAAGATAGAAAAAATAGAAGGCGTTTCCAAAAAGAAACAGAAAAAGGCAATCCAGCCTGTATCAGTTCAGCCTTCGACAATAGATCCTATGTCTGTAGGATCCATACAAGTATCGCATTTCAATTATGACCAGAAACTGTATCTCAAACTGTATCTGTTTCTGTTCGGCAACGTCATGAAAGATTACCATTTCAGGAAACGGTGGATACGGTTTATATTCGAAGACGGAAGATGGGTTAGGATGAAAGTTCGTTCGGCTATTGTGAATCTTATTTTCTGGAAACCATATTGCGATTTCAATAGGATGATAACTGCTGAGCACGTGTTTAACACTGACGATATAAATGAAGACACAATAGCCGATAAAATGGATCTTATAATAGACGATTTCAGAAATACCGTTCCGATAGAAGATCTGTGTAAATCACTGCGTCACGTAATCGAATCGCTTGCACAGATTCCATTGAAATTCTGTCTTAAAGTAGGAAATACTTTAAGCCTTCGGGATATTATAGACCTTGCCGACAGAAACCCGGAATTCGACGAAATCCTTCACACCAACTTCCAGGAAGGAACGCCGATCGGAGAGATAGAGCGCGAAATAGCTGCACGAAACCAGAAAGCAGTTAATATAATAAAATCAGACGTTATGTCCAATTTCAGGGTGTTCCTTATGGCTGGAGGAAATATTAACCTCGGACAGCTCGCGCAATGTATTGTAAGTATAGGTCCGAGATCCGACATAAACGGTAATATATCTCCGGTTATCATAAACACAAACTTTATTCTCGGTCTCAAAAGTGTATCGGACTATTTCCTTGAATCTTTTTCGTGCAGAAAAGCACTGATTGCAAATAAATACCAGATGTCCGATTCAGGATATACTGGAAGACAGATAGACCTGCTTGTATGTGATGCAAATCTTGTACCGGTAGATGACTGCCATTCTCCACACTATGTACTTTTCAAAATTCCGGATGAAAAGACTCTTCGAATGATGGATTATAAATATATCGAAACCGGTATCGACAAGAAGGGAAATCCGGTTCTCCATCAGATAAATTCGAAAATAGACAAGCATCTTATAGGCCAAACAGTGAAGATGCGGTCTGTAATAACTTGTGCACTGGAACAGGGAAGTTATTGCAAAACCTGTTATGGCGGATTATCATACGTCACGATGGGGTTTCATGTAGGTCTTCTCGCATCTCATTCATTTTCAGAACCGGTTTCACAGACCGTGCTTTCCACAAAGCACCTTATCAAGACGAAAGCCAAAAATATAGCATGGAGTGAAACCATGTTTGAATTTTTCAGGTGCGAGACAAATAACGCATATATTCTGCCGGAATACTGCAATGCCGATGTATCTATAGGTTTCTATACCGAAGACGTCGAAGATTATCTTGACATATTCACGGCTGCATCTGAAGACGACGATGATGATGAAAACCAGGATGTACTGTTTGACTATGTTAACAGGTTCGTTCTTAAAATAGGTGACAGAATAGTTCCATTCGACAATATCGAGACCGAACTGTATATCAATCAGGATTTTCTTGACAAGCTTCTAAAGGCAACAGTTGAAACAAACGGTATCTTGTATGTATCGTTATCCGGATTTGACCCTACGCAGCCAATATTTGACGCCAATATAGAGAATACAGAGATTCTTGTATATCTCAAGCGTATCATGAAACTTCTTGGTATTAAATCGAAGACATCGTATACAACTATAGAAGATTTACTGCAGACACTTACTGCAGCCATGGTCGATATCGGTATCAATATAAATATCTCGAATCTTGAATGTATTATATATAATATGATACGGGATCCGAATATAGTGATATACCGTCCGGATTTCAAGCACGAAGCTTATCCGAACTATACAATATTGCCGACATCCAACGCAATCACGTATTCGGCATCGCTGTCAACAAGTCTGTCGTTTGAACGATTGGCGGCCCAGTTTCGTACTCCAATTACATACATGAAAAACAAGCCGTCGTTCCTCGACCCATATTTCAGATAAAGGAGATACAAGTTGGGAGTCAGAATAATATTGCAGCGAACAAGGGTTCTTGTAACTGGGTTCACTAATGAAAAAGACAAAAGATCCTGGCTCCCGCTTGCATTCACATTATGGGATGCAAACACAAAATTTGGCGGGAGATATGTCAAAGACAAGACATATTCATACCAGGAAAAAAATGGGGATGTGTATTTTCCTAGAACTGCAAAGTTCTATAATGTGATAAACCGTCTTCGCAACGAACGTGAAGATTTTGAAGGGGTGTTTGACGAAACAAACAAAGACCTTGTAAAATACCGCCAAATGTCGGAGTCAATATGTATAAAAGAAGGTAAAACACCGAAAGACGAATTTCAAAAAGAAGCCATACGTTTTCTTACCGAAATACAGGGAGATAATATGCATTTCAGAATGCTTACTCTTCCTGCAGGCGAAGGAAAGACATTCTGTGCATTGAGTGCCATAGCAAAATATGGCAGGAAGACTCTTATTGTAACACATAGCCTTACCAAACAGTGGGTATCTGAAATTCTTGATAAGGTGCAGATTCATCATACTAAAATATGTGAACTCGATGGAGTCGATACGATACGGAAAGTTCTGTCCGGTGGACCTTTCAAATACGATATATATTTATCAACTGACAGAACGCTGATGAATGCCCACGAAGCTGGTATTTATGTACCGATGTGCAACAGGCTTGGAATAGGGTTAAAGGTTATCGACGAAATTCATGTAAGCACGTATACAAATGTATTTCTTGACATGCAGGTTCCGATACAGGAAACTATTTATCTTAGTGCAACACCGAACAGATCGTCGAATGCAGAAGATGCATTGCTTACAAGAATATTTACCAATATTCCAAGTTACGGAGAAGACGTCATAGATTTCAAGCAACCGCACATCAATGTGGTATATGTATTCTATGACTCCAAACCAAAATATTTTGAGACCGCAAAATGTCAGTCATTCTATGGATTCCAGCAGACAGCTTTTGCGAAATACAGTTTTTCAGAACCTCACGTGCAAATAATTCTCGATATTCTTGACTGGGCTGTTGAAACTTCTTTATCTGCAATAGACGAAGATGAAAAAATCGTTATCATAGTCGAGCTTAAAGACAATGTCAGATATCTCAAGGAGTATTTTGAGAAAAAATATCCGTCTCTTATAATAGGAGATTTTACCAGCAATGTGGATCCGAAGCACAAGCACGAGAATCTTCGAGCCAAAATAATTCTTACTACTACCGACTCATTTGGGACTGGTGTAGACCTGAGAGGAAAACTGCGGGTACTTGTAAATACCTGCACCTATGCAAGCAAGGTAACAGCGCATCAGCTTCCTAGAAGACTGAGACCTATACCTGGAAAATCTGTTCACTATATTGATTTGACTGATACTGGATTTACAAGAACGTATGCGCATTGGCAGGCAAGGTCAAAAGTAATTAACAAATTCGCATTATCGGTTGCTAAACGAAGATACGGGATTGACATATGACAGCACCTGTAGAAAGCATCAAGCACGCTATATTTAATCCAAACCCGAATATGCAAATAGAACTGCTGGTAGTCATTGGTAAAAAAGACCATCATGGTGAACGGAGAAAATTTATGCGTGAATGGGTATATGACTCCACAAAATATAATGGAGTAAACTCATTGACTTCCATAAATATAGGAACCGATGAATATCTCGTGTTCAGATCTCAATTAGACCGTAACCAGGCGGACTATACCCCTGGATGGCGTGCAAAAGAAGTATTCTTTTCATATGATAATCTATACAGACTTGAATGGGCATGCAACCAAGCACTTGCGTGGTTATACAACGAAAACGATTCCGTATTTCAATCAAGTAAAGTCGATGGTATGCCTGCATCCATACAGAGACAGGCAATGAATTTAAGGATAATAGTGGAAAGTCCATATTTCCCTGTATACTCAAATGCTCCGCTTACAATATATCCTACGATACGGACGCTCGCAGATGATGCAAAAGAAAAGGCAGTTATGTTTGCGTTTGGTAAAAACGTAGAAGAAATAGCATCGTTCAATATAGATGAACTTTCCAAGATAACTTATTTTCTGTCAAGATTCGATTTATGTAGCACGTCGATAAATCTTGTCAATCAGACATTGATAGGTCTGCCGTGGATTAGGGGGAATAAAAAATAAATCATGTAACCGGAGCCCATTGGGCTCCGGAATTAATATATCGAATATGAATTATTAAGGCCTACACGCTTAATTAAGCATGTGAGAAACCAACTACATGAACACTTTTTGCGATGCCGACATGCGGCAACGGAATGCATTCAGAAGTATCGTACTTGCTTCGTGTATAACCACGATTGACACAAGAACAATTTCCTGTAGTTGGTTTGGCTTTGCAGCCAGCGGTCCTTAGAAGGTGCTGGCTGCGCTTTTGACTTACCGTCATAAGCGCCTCCCTAAACTTGGAAGGTTTAAATTTACTGCCGGTAGTTATAGTTACCGGCAGTATCCTTCCTTTCACTAGTATAATAATATACATGTGAAAAGCATTTAGTTGCGATTTTTAACATAATAAGTCCCTGGGCATTGCCCAGGGAACTGATATTTATTGAAATTCGGCTACTTTCTTTGCAATAGATACCGAAGCAGGAGACACATCAGTTGAAAGTTTGGTTTCAACTTTTCCTACAACTGAACCTTGATTTACAGTTGCTTCGCTTCCGTATTTTTGTTCGATTCGCTCAAATGCTTCATGAAGCTGTTTGTGCAGGTCAAGCACTACGGCGTAATCCGGGTCGTTTTTGTCTTTCGCAAGTTCAAGCAATGCTTTCTTGAACGCACAGTGTTTCAGGTGTTTATGTTCCTCGGCTTCCGGCGACAATGGAAGTGTTTTCACCATCACGTCGGCGTCTTCGGTTTTTATTGCACCGATACCGACAAGCTTGAGAACGTCTTCCCGAGTAATTTTCGGGTGAGTCGAAATGACATGTTTAAGAGCGGTCTGCTCTTCTGCGGTGAATGTAACCGCTGCAGTATTTATAGCCACAGTATTCCTCCGAATTTGTGATTTAATTCGTTGTTTTCACGTATCGGTCAAAGTGCAGAAATCGTGGTGAATTATGAGTATATATTGTGATTAACATATGGATGTGCAGGAGGTCCAATATGGATGTATTTGAAAACCTGTTTATACAAAAATATATGGATGAAGCAGTCAATTCGCTGTCCGTCATATTCAGGGACCTTCCGATACCGTACCTTGAAAACTTTGTAAAACGGCAGATTGCTAAAAGACTTAGAGATCAACCTGCTGTAATAAAGAACGAGTATACGAGCGAAGAAGGAGATACAAGTTTACTTGGTATCGCTGACTGGATACTTAGGGAAAAACCAGTGGTAACACCGAGCGGGTCATTCTATCAGCAGCATGAAAAAGGTGTTGCTCCGCCGAACTATATGCTTATAGAATTCGGAGATAGAAGAAAGAAATACAAAAAAGAGATGTTTGAATTTGCAAAAGCAGGAGATGACGTCAATGAAACACTGAAAGATCTTGCACAGGGAAACGAAAAAATAAAGATGAATTCGTATTATGGTTCCATGGGACAGAAAGCATCGTTTATGTATCTTGTAACCTGTGCCGCTGCAATAACCGCGTGTGGACGCAATACAATATCCACTACCATGTGGTTCATCGAAAACTTTCTCACCAATAATATATATTTTGATACACTCGACGAAATATTTCATTATATAGGGTGTATAGCATCTGAAGACACACATATCGAGCTGTTCAAGTATATTGAATATGTGCCGGAAAACGACGAAATAATAGGATATTATTTGTCAAAATATTGCGGAAATGAAGACAGGAAAACAGTCGTTGCGGCCATAAAAATGATGGTCGACACCATGAACGACAAAATGAAAATAAAATTATTCTACAAGAATAATCTTTTCAAACTGCTTGAACGAAACCCGAATATACGCAATATATTCATAGACAGAATATTCATTCCGAAAACAGATTACCTGGATCCTTACAATATTCCGAAAGAATATGCAGAACCTATGGAACTGACGTGGAATATATTCAAGGAGTTTGTCATAGTGCGCGACTACATTGCGTATGACAAGATAACAAAGTTCAGGGAACGCGAAAGGTCTGCAGTCATGTATTCCGATACAGATTCCGTATTCATATACATAGGACAGTGGATATTCCGATTCATCGAGTGGATGACCGGTAAAGAAGAAAGTTCAATATTGCTTTCCGATCTTGATAGAGACAGAAATACAGTATTCAAAATAGCAAACGTAATAACGTGGCATATCAACAACGGAATCCATCTTGTGTATGACAAAATGACCGGAAACTCGAATGTAAATGGAGAATGGAAAAAGAGAATATCGATAAAGAACGAGATTCTTATGGGAAGATATATAGCCTTGAACATGCAGAAAAATTACATATTCAGAACCGATATGCAGGAAGGCAATATAATAGATCCTCCGAAATTTTCCGTTAAAGGTGGAAACCTTAATTCGAAAGCCCGTAACAAACAGATTGTCAAAACTGTTCAGGAAATAGTAAAAGACGTAACGATGGATCACGACAGAATTGAACCTGAACGCTTACTTACACGGATGCTGGAATTCAAGGATTTTATATGGAAATCGATAGCCGGTGGCAATACAGAATTTCTCGCCCCTGTTAAAGTGAAAACCGTCGAAGAATATGGTGACAATCCATACAGACAGTGGTCATTTAAAGGCGTCGAGACATACAGAATTGCAGAAAACGATTCAAATATAACTCTTCCCGGAGCTTTCTTTACGTGTGACATATGGATACCTAACGCAGATGCTCTGACTGCAATACGTCTGGATTTTCCGGAACAGTATGAGCGGCTTATGTCGATATTCACCGACCATAGTTTATCGAAAACTCTTGGAAAAGGTGGACTTAAATACGTCTGCATACCGCAACGGCTTTCAAAAATTCCACCATGGGTTATGAGATATATAAATATCGAAGACATGGTCAGGAAACACATAAATCCGTTGATTACATTGGGACCTTCCATCGGAATAAGAATGGATGTCATAAAGTCGCAATCGTATTATTCGACCGTACTTACGGTATGATAATTATAAGGAGATATTAAATGGCTTACAACAGTGACAACAATTCACGTTACATCGCTCAAAATCTTGGGTCGGTGTTCGGGACAAACAAGGCATACACGATCGGGGCTACCGATCGGAAATTCAAGCTTGCAATAGCATCGTGTGTCAGCAACAATGGAAAGCAGGATTGGGATTTCAGGAACATGACGTATGTGTATCTTGACCATGAAGACCTTAACCGTCTTTACATGGCCGCAAAGAATATATACCATATTGTCATAAACCGCGAGTTGCATCCGGAACTGAAAAACAAAGGTGGTATATGGACTGCGGACAGATGTACTTTTCCGCTTGTCGCAAAATCCACCGGAAAGAAGTTCGGAGATGTAACAGTCGGAGTTACGGCGGACCCGGTCGACAAATCGAAGTTTACGTTTGCATTCAGCTACACATACAATGCGAAAGACGAAGGACAGGTAAAAGACAGTTTTGTGTTTATCCGGTCTTCCGGTCTTGCAGGCAATATCGTCTTTTCAAATGCCCAGAATGAACAGGTTCATGAAAGCATGAATGAGCACCTCCAGTTTCTTGATTTCATACTCAACGTAGAATCTCTTCTCAGATATGGAAGACTGTCGATTGCAAACCAGGTATCCCTCATGCCTTCAAAGAGCGGTAACAACGGCGGTGGAAACAGTTACGGTGGAAAAAGCAAAAGCGGGGGAAATTCCGATTTTGGCGGTGGCAGCGACGTTCCGTTTTAAGTATGGGAGAAAACATAAAAGTCGAGTTTGCCGACGAGCATGAAAAATTCATACATCTTCTTGCTTCCGGCAAACTTAAGGGTTCCATAACCAATCCGTCAAAGATAACCGGTTCACAGCCATATCTGGTTCAGTGGGAAAATGTAGTGCAATCGTTTGACACCGGAATCATATCCATGATAGGAGCAATTCTTACCAAGAAACCTAAATCCGTGCTGTCGAAACTCAATCATGACGTTATGGCAGGATTTGACTTTTATAATATATGGGACCGTGAAAAACACCAGGATATATTCGACGAAATAGCATGGAGACACGATAAATACGGCAGTGCTCTTGAAAACGGAATTATAGACGAATGCAAGAAGCTTGTATATGATACCATAATGCAGGATGAACTTGGTCTTATATTTATGGTATCTCCATATCTGTCGTTCATAGCATCGATAATACGGATACGGGATGACAACCAGGCTTCAAAAATAGTATTTGTGCTCGATGAATTCATGTCAAAAGCATGTCCTGAAATGCCATATGAAGTATTAAGACCGTTTTTTGCCGAGTCTGCACACAAACCGATATACATAGACGAACGGACAGTTCCATTCATAGATTATTACAAGACGTATATTTCAGAAAACGGAAGCAAAGACCTTGTAACCGTTACATGCGACCCGAATATTATCATAGAGACAGCGGAGAATACCGGTATCAAAGACCAGTATTTCCTGTTTCCTGACAGCAAACTTTATTGCCTTGGACCGGATATAGCCGAAATGGCCGGTACAAAGAATCCGGCGTGTGAATATATCTGTTACAAGCAGAAACCATGCACTAAATAAATATATATTATTATATAGTGCACACAAGGCTTCGCGAGCCTTGACAAAATTCCTTAAGGAGATTAATGTGAGAATAATTAATTTACTAAACCAAACAATTTCGGTGTACCGAAATCCGGAGGTCCAGAACGATTTTACCCGTACATTCTTCCTTGCACGAGCAGGTGGAGAAAAAATGTATGAGTCGTATATCGTGGACCTTGACCGCGAAGCGTCCAAAAGGACGTATGCTGACAGGCAGGAATTTGCCGAAAATGTCATTGTGATGGCGTACTACGATTTGAACGACGTCAACGTGTCACTTCCTCCGCCAGAATTGGATACGATGTTTATCGTAACAGAAGACATCGCAGAAAATGCAACAGGACGGGACGATCTTCTGTTTCCAATTCAACGGATTCAGGACGGCCAAAAAATGCCTCTGTTCAAGATGCTTGGAACTTTCAAGCACCGCCAATTCAACCAGCAAGTCGACGGTTAAACAAAAGCTCCCCGCATATGCGGGGAGTTATTTTTTATTTATTTGAGGCAATATATGAGGCTACTTGAAGACAAAGAAAAAATAAAGAAATGTGAACTTATATGGGACGATACAGACGGTATTACCGACAAAGACAAGCGGGAAGAAATAATGAAAAACCGTCTTGATGAACTTGATATTACTGGAAACGAGTACCTGTCGTATATGTGCGACAGGATGGGTATCATATTTATAGGCTAAAAACAACCATTTAAGCAAGGAGGACCGCCATGGTAATTGACGTTCTTGATCCAGATAAATTCGTAAAATTGAACTTTCTTGAAGAAGTTACATCGAGTCTGTTCTTTGATGACTCCGGAGTTCCGGATCCAAGAGGACTTTTTTCATACAATATATTCGGCGACCCTGGAAGCAATGAAAGAAGAAACAGGTTTGCATATATTGATCTTGCGGCACATTATCTGCACCCGCACGCATACAAACTTGTAATGTCGTTGGACAGAAAAATAGGAAGCTGTATCGAAGGAAAAGATTTTTTTATTCTTAACAAGCAGTCAAGAAAACTTGAAAAAGTAGCAGACGACGTCCCAGGCGCTTCGACTGGTCTTGACTTTCTGTATGAAGTATGGGACAAGCTTGAGTTCAAGGAAAGTGCATCAGACAGACGTGCTAACAGAATAAATCTTTTAAAGTTCATGAAGAAAGACGAAATATTCATGACAAAACAGCTTGTAATACCCGCTTTCTACAGAGACATTAATTTTGAGTCCAAACGTGGCGGTGGTGGTGCTTCAACGGTCGACATCAATTCACTGTACAAAAAGCTTATAACGACAAGCCAGACATTGAAGCATATGGGTGAAAGTTCATATACGTTCAGCCTCACAAAAGCCATAATGCAGAAAACCATTATGGATATCTATGAATATTTCAAAGGTCTCATTCAGTTAAAGAATGGATTCATGACAAAGGCAGTTCTTGGAAAGAATACAGACTTCAGTGTAAGAACGCTGATTACTGCTCCTTCCTTCAGTGCAAACAAATGGCAGGATCTACCTGCCGACTTCGAACATGCTGCTGTTCCTTTAACACAGTGTATTACACTATTTATTCCTTTCATTCAGGCGTACATCAAATCGTGGGTGGAAGCAATTATTATGGACCGGAAGAATATCCCAGTGTACGACATGGAAAAGAAAGAGATAGTAAGACTTGACTTGCATAAAGACTGGGCCGCCGATTTCGAGTCTGACAAGATTGCCACAAAGGCGAATCTTTTCTATACTACTCCTGAATCAAGGTTCCTTCCGGTAAATATCAGGTTTGCCGATAATAGTTATAAACCATTTGCGTTCATCCAGGGAGATAAAGATATTGTACTTGGTGAAAGCGGAGAGCTGAATGCAGAAGCATTGAAGGGGATTCGTTATTTTACATGGACAGATCTTTTTTACATCGCGGCAAAAGAAGTCACAAAGGACAAACACGTTCTTACCGTACGATATCCTGTAACAGGACATCACAGCGAGTATTTTGCCGCTGTAAATGTCAGGTCAACCATAGAAACAACTGAAATGCTTATAGGCGATACATATTATAAAACGTATCCAAAAGTCGATCTTTCGCTTAAAAAAGAGCAGATTGAGTCCAGGTTTATTGACTCTCTTGAAATTTTTTCGCCATATATAGGACCGCTCGGTGCAGACCATGACGGAGACCAGGTCACGGTTAAAGGACTGTATACATACGAAGCGAACAAGTGGGCAAAAGAATACATTAAATCCGCTCAGAATATATTGGGAACCGACGGTAATTCAGTAAGAAAACCAGGAGATGCAGCAAAGCACTCAATGTGGAATCTTATCAGAGACCCAGATAAAAATTCAAAGAAACTGGATCCTGTTCAGACGAATGAAGTCCTTTCAATCAAGGATTCAGACATAACCAAAGAGATGATGATATCGTTATTTGGAAGAACCGACAAACTTCCTGCTAAATTCAATCCGAACGATATACTTATTCTTAAAGCCGGAGACCCGATTCCGTGGAAAATAAGTACGGTTATCGAAACTACTGTTGGTAGATATATATACAATATATTTCTTAACAGCGGGTGTTTCGGTCAAAAGTTTGAATATTTCAACAACGCGTCTTCTGGAAAATTTGATACATCTCTCGACGAAGCGATAGTCGAAGAAACTGTCACAATGGATGAGATATCCAAGTATCAGACAAAACGTGCATGGCTTGAATATACCAATATAGAACTTCTTGTTCCAGGTAGCAGTTATGAAATCATGACGCCTAATGACAAGGTTATGTCTTTGAAGAAGAAGCTTATCGAGCAGTATAAGAAGGAACTTAATTCGCCGGAATCTACTATACGTGTAAATGCGGCTACTGCAATAGAAAAGCAACTGCTTGATTATGCGGCCGAAGTATTCAAAGACGACCCATCATACAGATTGTATGATAAAAACGCTGGTGGAAAACCGTCGTGGGGTAATAACTACAAGAATATGTGCGTTATGGTAGGAGCAACTGCTGACAACACCAACCAGGGAGAATTCGGTGTATCTACGTCCAATTTTGTGGAAGGCATAGATGTCGAAGATTATGCGAGACACGCAGATACAAACATCACCGGTACTTATGCAAGAGCTGTTGACACACAGGTCGGTGGAACTCAGACAAAGGAATTCAATGCTGCTCTGCAAGGTGAAATTCTTGACGAAAACCGCGACAGTGACTGCAAAACGCAAAGATTCCAAGAGCTTGTATTAACAGATGCACTGGCAGACATATACAAGTACAAATGGATTATAGAAAAAGGGCAACATATATTGCTTACACCGAAAAATGTCAAATCATATATAGGTAAAAAAATAATGGTAAGAAGTGCCATGTTTTGTCAAAGCGAACACTATTGCTCAAAATGCGCCGGTAAATTATATGGCAGACTTAATATAAAAAACGCCGGTCTTACCTGTTCGCAAATAGGAACTACGTTTACAAATCTCGCGATGAAAGCATTCCATGACGCATCGATGAAAACAATCGATATTAATTGGCAGTCATATTTTTCTGATTTTTAATAATAGCTCCGGGGCATTGCCCCGGAGAAGTATTTTACAGTTGCTGTAACTCTTTCCAGTGCATCCATATATCGATACACGTATCTATTATTTTATCGACCTTTATCTTTTTTACACCGATGGTTAGATTATGGTCTTCTATATGTGCTACAATATTGTCTATGGCTTTTGTAAACTGGTCTCTCGCTGTTTCAGGATTCATAAACGGCAAATCCATAAACGCCGTTATGTTATACATTACTTTTTCGCAAAGATCCTGATATATCAATCCAGATTGAGCCAATTTTGCGTGCGCAACGATATATCCTTTTATACTAAGTTCGTTTCCTGTTGAATCCATTTGTTTCTCCTTTATAAAAAATCGCAACTAAGCACTTTTCACTTATATATTATTATACTAGTGAAAGGAAGGATACTGCCGGTAGTTCAGATCTACCGGCAGTAAATTTAAACCTTCCAAGAAAACGGAGGTAGGCCTATGGCTTACTACGGACGAACGGCCGACAAGTTCAACCGACTTGCCAGACCGAGACCGACTCCAAATACCGTTTCGTCGACGGTGCAAACCCGAGACGGAAGACAGGTATTGGTTTCTGTTACTTTACCGAAAAATATTCGGTTAGGTGCAGGAGCCACAGTAGTCGGTCAATCCAAAGCTTAACTACCTTAACTGATTGTTAATCGCCGTAATCGATTTCGAAATATTAATTCCGGAGCCCATTTGGCTCCGGTTACATGATTTATTTTTTATTCTGCATAAGCAAATATTAGTTTCCCGCTCATGCTCATAGGGTCGTTTTGTTGCTGGTCGAGACTGAACCTTGCTCCTATTAACTGGTATAATCCACCATAACGTTTATCGGTTTCAGGATCATCGAGAAAGTAAAACTCATATGTCCTATTAAACGTCAATATGGACATATCAACGCCTGTTACATCTACGTGACATATAATAGATTGATTATACAGCTTTCTTATAAGAGCATCTTCATTGAACGGGTTGTTTGGTTCATTGTGAAAGAACTTTTGTTTTGGTTCAGATTTCTTGTTTGAACCGACTATATTGATATCTCTGATATCGATAAGCGGCATCTCTTTTCCGGTCCATGATTCTCCAGGATAAGACGTAGATTCCTGTTCCTTATAATTATCATATACTCTGAATCTGTTGCCGACTATTTCTCGAAGTTTTTCCTGGTTTTCCATTAATTTATAGTCTTTACCACATACTACAACATAACGGTTCGTTTCATTGTCTTTGTAATATCCGAGACCTGCAGGAGATTGTTTGATATTATCATCCATGAAATAAAAGTGAACCCTGTTAAATTCTCCTTCTGCTACTGCGTAATTCTCGGACCATTCCGGTATCACAAAAAGATACTTTAAATCCTGGTATACAATAACACCTGTTTTATATAATGCATACGAAGTTTGCATGTGATGTATAAAATCTTTCAGTGTAAACGGCGGGCAAGTTATCTGAGTATAGGTTTCATTTGAAGGATCCGGATTCTGGAATATGACGGATTTTGGAACCTGTGTAACTTGTTGCAATCCATATGCTACTGCTTTCGCAACTGTCGCATTGTCGAGATTGAAGTTGATCGCTATTTTTGTACGGTTTCTGTGCTCAAGCACAGAAGCGAGAAGTTTTACCTTGGAATATCGTTGCACCATATTTGGGTCGGCTGCTTGTCCTTCGTTTGCAGAAAGAGACGGGTTTTCAGTAGACGGAACTTCCGTGTTCATCTTGGAATTTAGTGCCACTTCAAATATTTCATCGAACAGAACGTGTTCGGACAAGGTTTTAAATGTGCTGTCATATTTGTCATATCTCTGGTCTTCAACGTTGAGCATTACGCGTAAACAGATATCATCTATATGATTCTGGAAGTTTACCTGTTCATCCCGTTCCATATTTATCTCAAACTGCACATACGGCAGTATGATATTATTCGCGACTGGATTGTCGTCTTTTGTAAAATTGATAAGGCGAGCCTGCTTTCCATCAAATATTTTTTCGCCTGTAGAACCGACATACATATGCACATAATATGTATATCTTGCCTTGCACATCTTGTCTGGATTCGGAGCATGCATCAATGGCCTCCACGAAGCGCTAGTATAAATGACATCGGTAAATACACTCTTGGATGTCCTACTACTTTCGAAAACATCGGCGCTATATTCTTCGGACTGTATTTTGCAAGACCACATCCAATTTCAGTCACATGAAAGGTTAAATCCTGTCTTTCCTCAATTAAAGAAATCAGCTTATTTACAGAGGAAAAGATGTCTGAAATTGGACGAATTTCGAGCTTTAAGAGCCGGTGATTTAGATCGTAAATTGCAATTTTCGTAGGTAGTGCGTAGGACTGTCCTTGCAACCCTTCTCCGATACCAAAACGTGCTCCAAAATGATTCTTTGCAAACAGCGCTGCTCCTTTCCCGTGAAATCCTCCGGTATTTGAACCGAATACGAAAATGTGATTTTCCGGAAGAGAAAAAATCTTCTCGTCTGTATATAACTGATTATCGTTCATATATATTCTCCTATATCAGTGAACCGAAGTCTACTGGAAAATCTTTAAATATGGATGTATTTAAAGAATCTATATCATAATCAACTCTGTCGTGTTTCCACACAAGCTTTTCTTCCTCAAGCAGTTTCCCGTTATTCAACCACTGGTATGATGCGTCTACAGTCCGTATAGCCTCGAGATGGTCGAATGAATCTTTCTCCATATTTTCGACTTCGGTGATTATTCTGTTGACTGAATCTACTTCATTTGCATCAAATATCTCTTTTAACTTGTCCCGGTAATAATTTGAAATTTCCGTTTTTATGTTATGCTTGAAAAGAAACTTGCCAGGAAAAGACACCAGGATTCTCGGATACAGAAAGTCAAATCTTCCGGAAGAATAATCATGTGCATATTTGCGGTTTTGATACAAATAGTCAGACCATATATTCTTCACAGTGAATAATCCTGGTCTATGACGCCTAAATACAGCCATCGAATTTACATTACTCGTCATCATAAGCGAATAATAGTCAGGCGCGTGGTCGGATACTATAAGCGCAGTCTGACCGCCATAATAATGCCTGAACATCGAATCACGTTCGATATCGCTGATTATTGAGTACGGGAATGCATGTATCGGATATCTGCACGGAATCCAGTAGGTATTTGGAATATAGTTTATAACTGTTTTTGCAAGATCGTCTACAAGTTTCATCGCATAATGTCCGCGAAGATTCGGTATGTTTCCTGATTTCTGGCTGTCAAAATAGAGAAATGAAAATACTGTGGCTGTCGGCCACAGTTTGCTGAAGTATCTCTTGTAATGTCCGACAGTAGCAAGTATTTCTGACACAAATTTCTCTGGCAGCATTGATTCGGTTTCTGTCGACAGTTTAAGTATGCTGCGCATGATACTGTCTACAAGAATAAATACGTTTACATATTTTGTCGGCTTGCATTGTTTGAATGCGTCATCGAGAAGTTCATATTTTGCTTTATGCATGTTATTGCCGATCTGCATGGCATTGGACATTGTTACCTTCATAATATTCTGATAATATATACGTGCGTCTTAAATGAACCTACGCTCATATATCAATCCTCCGTTACCCTGTTGTTTTTCATTAAAATATGACCGAAAACAACGTAATAATCGTATTTTTGGAGGCTATTATGTATTTAACGATGGACGAGTTTATAGACCCGTTCAAAAACCAAAAAACTGTGCACAATAAAGGCATCATACTAAGTGCATACGGCGACAGGTATATGAGAATTAAAGATAAAATTCAATGGGCTGCATCTTTTGCCGAAGATTTATATATAACCCATTTCAGGATACCAAGTGAATCAAGATTTGCACAAGGACTATTCTACGATATAGTATTTGAACTATATCCTGCGCAGGAGTCTGATTTACGAAGTGCCGATTTAAGGACATATGGAGTCAGGATCTATAGCAATTACCCGACATTTTTATTCTCATTCACATATACTTTCAACCAAAACCAACTTATTATCCCATGGCTTATGAATAAATGCAGTAGAATGGCATTATCTACTCCGGCATATAAAATGAATCGTGGAAATGTAATTGACGTAGATATAAAGACCTGGTTTGCTGCACATCATTTCGAACGATTGAGATTATTCAGCAAATCGGTATTCAAGCAGGCAATCAATACGTCGCCTGCACATATTCAGAAAGTAGTATTTTCACAGGAGCAAATGCTTTTCATTCGCCAGAAAACTGAACGGGAAACAAAAGAAGGTATCAAGAAAAACGAAAATGAAACTAGGCGACAACAGATAAAAGAGAATATGGCTGAACGACAGGTTCGGAAAACTGTTAGAAATGAAGTTACCCAATATAATGCGGCAACAGGCTCAAAAATTCCAGTATCTACTGTCCAGAAACAGGTAGTCCGCGAAATAAAAGAATCACGGCAGGCAAGACATGCAATGATTGCACGAAGAGCAAAAAGTGCACGGGCTTCAAAAAGACCCAGATAATGGGACAGATATATATCATCTTACAAAGACACTATGGAGGGTAAATGCATAAACTGAAAATCTTTCAGCCAAGCGAAGTATATACGCACGGCATCCGCATACCTTTTTCCGATATTTTCAACAAGGATTTCAAAGACCTCGAAGATTTCGATTTAAGCGGAAAAAGAACGTATCTTAACCAGTATTTGTTTATCATCGAAGAAAATAACAACGTTATCGAACTCGACAGAGACAATGAAATCCTTGCTAACTATCTTATGATAAAGCACAAGATAGACAGACAGCGATACGAAAATCCTGAAAGTTTTGTAAGATCCTTGTCAAATGAAATTATGAAACCCTGGTTTCTCGATGCGATTCAGGTATATACCGAAAAGAAATATACGGAAGAATGTGACGATATAGATGCTGGCCTGTATAATAACGGCGGAAAACTGAATTCTTCTCTCGTGTTTACCAATGAACACAGCATCATATTATACCAGATAGCTCTGGTATTCCGGTTCATCTGTCCTCTCGCTACACATTTCATGAGAGTATACGCTGACATGATAAGCAACCAGCAATCCGGAAGCTTATTTACCGGAGACAGCGGTGAAAAAATATACGACAGAGCCCAGGTTATGAACGATGGAAGAAAGCTTTTCAATAAATCCGAATTCCTCGTATACTGTGCAAAACAGGTCATTGCTTTGGTTACACGAAATAACCCGGAGATGAATATATATGGAAAGCTCAATTTCTATATAACTTCGATAATTCGCGGTACATCGAGAAGCGACCAGGAAATGTGGAATACGCTTGCAATGATTGGTACCAACAAATATACACTGACCGACGCAATTATGACCAAGATTCTTATTGACATACTACCGAAAGCATCGTTCAAGAAAAGCGCAATCAAATTTATAGTAACCACTATAGAATCACATATCAAATGGACGCTGCATCAATTCTTTGATATCAACTACAACGTCATATCGCCGTTTTCCGAAGAATCCGATTTCTCGGATGCAGACAGGTTTGAAATAAAGCGTGTCAATATAAACGAGTGGGCCAGGATAATGAGCGAACCACAATTTGTAGAAGATACTATTGCTGTGTTATTCGACAGAAACAAGTTCATCATGGATCTGAACGAGTATCAGTATTATGTCAATACGATGACCATGAACAGCGTTCAGGACAATCTTATACGCAATTTCTTTTCGTTCTATTTTTCGGGATGGAATAATCTGGAAGGTCTGACAAAAGAGCAGTATGTAAAACTTGTCATATTCCTGAAACACCATCTTTGCAAGGTCGGAAAATTTGGTATCATCCCGAAGATTCTTACCGGAAATATAGTGACAATGAACGAGAAACGGATACTCAACCGTCCGGTGGAACGGAAAATTCGCGAAAGCATACGATATGCAAATATCATGAAAAGGTATACCCACACTGGAGACATGCTCGCAAAATCAAATGCGATTGAGTCTCAGATAACCCTTATTCTGAACAGCAAGATTGAGCTGAATGAATATGGACATCCTTCACAAGGAGAAATATTGCAGTATGACCTTGCGGCATTATGCGACGAATATCTGAATTTCGTCGAAGTATTGCAATAGGGATATAATATATGTCAACAGAAACAGATTTTCATTTAATGTCGAACCAGGAACGAAAAGAAGCATATTTTTCAAGATATTTCGATGTAAATGAAGACAGGCTTCTTCCATATGCAGTGAATGAAGATTATGACTTCGATGCACATATAGCCGAAATATCTACTATGGGAAATAAACCGGAACCTACGACATCTCTGTCGTATATAAAAGAGAAGTTAGACGAATTCAATAAAACGACCGAAAAAAAGTGTTCTATAGACGATTTTTTCGCTACTGCTATTGGATTCGGCCATATAGATCGTACACATAAAAAACTATCATACCAGAAATCCAGAGTTTATTTTGGCGACAAATTTGAAGAGCTTGCCAGTGTATCGAACGAAGCATATGATTGTGCTCCATTGACCGGATTTAATATCGCGAATCCTGTAACTGGAACTGTATACAAACCAAAATACGCATACAGTTTCTTTTACAGAAAAATAAATAAGCGCAAGTTACAGTTAATGTCGGACAGGGAAATATACTGGCGCGGAAGAGACCAGGATTTCGTATATGAGTTATACTCGCCAGACAATATACACTGGCGGGTAAATATGAATGGTCGTTATCTTGTAATCAAAAACAGACTTGCGAGCCATCAATATTTCGCGTCTACGGTAATAGCCAATATGATGCCGGTAAATTGCGTTTATATTATAGGCGGATTCGAATGGCCAAAATTTATCACACCAGGCGGATTTGTATCATTTTCATTAGTGTGTAAATCGATACTTGCGGTTATTCCACTCGAAAAACCAAATATACAAGGAGATTAAAACATGGGATTGTACTGTGCAGGCGGAACAAAAGTTGCCGCATTCATCGACGGAGGATTTCTTAAAGATATGGAAAAACCCGTCAATATTTCATTCAAAGAATTGTATGATGTATATACAAATAAAGTGTATCGCGAACGTTCAATCAAAGAAATATACGTTCAGGTTCCTTACAAGCCGTCCGTAAAGTTATCTGGAGTATCAGGCGACGGATGGGATGGAGAAGTATTCCGTATCCCGGCAGTTCCTGTTCGAGTACCGGCGTATGGCAAGAAGGCATACCGAATTACGGCTTCAAAACACCCTTTTGAGCTCGAGAATTCAGATGACAATTATCCAATTTACACCGATGACAGTACCCACCTCCTTTTCCCTCATTATTTTGCGAAAATGAGTAAGGATTTGCGGCATAATGACCGGTTAGTGAGATTCATCGGGGGTGCAACAGATAACCAAATTCGGTTCAATGTAATCGATGATATAGAAGATATTACCGTATCTACCGACAAATACGTTTTTGCAAACGGTAAATATGCATACGGTATAAAACTCAAAGATATATCGGTTATTCCTCCAGACGGGGAAATGCCGGTCCCGTGTTATATATTGTCGAATGGCTACTGGGTGTTGCCGGTAGAATAAATTATAAGGAGACATTAATTGGCGAAGGCAAATATTGTCATTACGGTTTCAGGCGAGAAACTTTATCGTTCTGAAAATATTTCCGAAAATGAAATCTCGGAAATAAACAGATTCTACACAGACCTTATAGATATGCCCGCATATCTCGAACAAAACGATTCGAATCCGTCTTATTATGCCGTTAAATGCAAAATACGTTCCGGTGCAAATTTTCTACACGAAGAATTTGGCGACAAATTCAGCAAACTTCCCAGATATCTCACAAAAGAATTTGTGGAGGGACTTTATCTTGAAAATATAGCATCTATACAATACGGCGACGTAATTATAAAACTTACATATGGCGGAGCTCCTTTCAACAGCAAGTGGACTCCTGTCGCGAAAACAGCCAAGTAATACGGAGGCAAACAATGCACTTGTTTAATGTATATCTTTCCGGAAATGGAAAGAAAAGCGTGGTCGAAATGCATGTGGACGAACACGTGATTTCACACGCAATGAATCTGAAAATAAACGAGCTTGTCGGAAACCTGAGCCGAAAAAACGAATACGGCCGCTATGAAATATCCGACAACCACAAACAGGCTCTTATAGACTCTGTCGTAATCCCCCAGCTGGAACGGCTTGTCAAACTATCGTCTGTATCCGATTCGGTTGTTCCGGATACAGTACAGTCTGTTGATAGCATCGATTATGTCGGCGAAACGGTATGCGCGTTTTCGAAACCTGCAAGTGAATGGACTGCTGCCACAAAAACAGTAATAAGGTCCGGTCACGGTACTTCGAAACCATCCGGCGAATAATGATTCACCGTCTGTCTAAAGACATGTACCATGAAATAATGAACGGACCGCAAGACGCGGAGGTTCCGGTATTATGTGGAAGTTACACGAAAAGACAGTCGTGTGTTGGATTCTGCAAAATACATATGGTATATATAACCAAAAACCAGCTTAAATCACAGGAATGTCTCCGTAAAGGATGTCACGGGCTACTGAAATTCGAAGACATTCAGTTTTGGACAGAACGAAAAAAGAAACGCGAAAATATCAAACTCAAGAGAGAATCGGCTGTCTGTAAAGAAGCCGCAATATAAACAAAATATCCGGGGCCATTGGCCCCGGACTATTATTTTTTACTGAAAATATGCCATATCGTTAGACGTGGTATCTACTGGAGCTTTCGCTTTTCCACCTCCGCTACCTGCACCGGCAATCTTCATGAGATCTCCGAATACGTTGGCAAGGCTTCCAGACTGTCCGCTGCCGGAAGACGATACGGTTGCGTAGAAATCACGCATTGACTGAGTCTCAGTATACGACTTGAGCTGCAAGTCATATATCTTATTCAGCACTTTGAGCATTTCGAATTGCGGGTCTCCTTCGTTTCCTGCGGCAGACTTGCTTCCAAGGATTTTATCCATTGCAAGATTTGACTGCTTGAGATAATTAAGGACCGCGTCGTTATTCTCTTCGAACTTCTTTATCATGTCGTGGCTGGCAAGTGCTTCGTCTCCACCACCACGTTCTCTGTCTCCTACCCTGACAGGGGTATGAGTTCCACCACCTTCTCCACCGCCGGTGTTTGCACCTGGAGGGGGGCCACCTGGAAGATTTCCTTCAGGAGTTCCAGGATAAAAAGGTTTGGTAAGTTCATTCGACTGATCTCCTATTGGATAGTTTGCCTGTGAAAGATTTCCACTGTTCAAAAACTCAATAGGATCATATGCCTTTCCATTCTTCTGTATCTGAAAGTGCAAGTGTTTACCATCTGAATTTCCGGTATTACCCATCAATCCAAGAGGATCTCCTGCCTTAACAGTATCGCCCTCGTTCACAAAGTTCTTTTCCTGGTGCGCATATACGGCATAAGTACCGTCTGCCATCCTTACAGTAACTTCGTTACCGAAAGCTTTGGTTCTTCTAGGATATCGTTTGTCAAGTTCCGTAGCATTTGCCCTTGTGAAGTCCATGTTCCACGACGGATTGAACCCGTCCTGAACTCTGACTACGGTACCGTCTCGTATAGCACGGTTTATTGTATTGCCTTCATTCCTGGAACCAATATCAATACCCCAGTGCTGTTTACCATCGGTATATGCACCGAAAGGTTGAGTTAAATAAGATGCTGCCGACGAAGGTTTATAAAAACCCTGCATAATTGCAGCATTAAGAGCAGCAGGATCACGGAACGTAACCTTTGCCCCGTTGATAAGCCCGCCTGAACCCATTGTAGCAACGAGTCTACCGGCAGCGTTCATTCCGAGCGATTGACCGAAACCTCTGTCAACCCCGGCACTGAATGTATTCTGTCCTCCAGGACCCATATGGGTATTTATTCCACCACCGGTTATAGAGTTCCAGATATTGCTTATTGCTTGTCCAGGTCCAGAATATCGCGCGGCATCCCACACATTACTAGCACCCTGTTGAATTGCTTGTTGTGCACCACCGAATGCCTGACCTACCGGAGTTTGTGAAAACCAGTTACCAAACTGATTCAGTTTATCTCCGATAAAATCTTTTGCTTTACCTAGCGCACCTTTTGCAGCATTCCACATACCGCTAAGGTTCGTCTTTGCACGGTTAAGTGCCTGACCTGCCGGATTCTGGTTGAATATCCACGATGCAACTTCTTTGATTTTCTTAAGCTTGCCTCCATCCATTCCTTTTATATTGGCCATTGCCAATCCTATTGGACTGAATTGCTGTACTATCTGTGCATATTTGGCAAGTACGTCTGTATTTCTTGGAGGTTTAGGCGCTTGTGCAGAACCGTGAGAAGCTCCACTCGGTCCGCCTCTTTCGTGTTTAGGACCAGGGTTTTCTTCTTCTCCACCACCGGTTTCAGAACCTTGGCCGAGTAAGAACTTTCTTGCGTCGCCTCTGCTCATTCCAGGGTGCTCAAGTCTTACACGATCGATTTCAGCTCTTTGCTGTTCATCGCTCATGTTTCTGAACCCACCACCTCTCGAATCTATTTGAGCTTTTGCAGCATTGTATGTGTTTGTAGCTGCTGCAGTCATATCTCTGCTGAGACCGAAACCAAAACTTTCGGCTTGTCTTCCTTGATTTGCAGCCGCTCTCGATTCACTGAATGCACTGGCCGCTTGTCCTGGAACTCCCTTAACCCAGTCAAGGGCTCCCTTTGCCTTGTCTGCAATCCAGCTTCCGGCACTTGATAGTCCGTTTTTAACGGTATCAAAAGCACCTTTTGCCCAATCTTTAATACTATTGAATGTATTTGTTACCCAGCCACCTACATCCTCAATAAGTTTCCCTGAAGTTATATACTCCCATCCACTTTTGATGCCTCCGGTAACCTGGTCCATTGCATTTTTTACACTATCTCCGATTTTGGTTATAGTAGACCCAACCCATTCTTTTGCCTTACCGGCAACCTCTTTGGCTTTGTCCTTAAAATCAGCCCATGCGTCTCCGGACTTTACATAGTCAATGAGATCTCCTGCAGCGGTTTTCATCCCGTATACAGTACCCATCATTTTTCCTACTGCTTTTCCGAGCCCGTCACGTGTTTTATTAAGAAAGTTCTCCATAGTCCCAATAGCAGTTCCAATTCCACCGGCTATTGCTTTAGGAGCATTTTTTATGCCTTTAATGGCTGTCTTCATAACGTCTTTTGCGAAAGATTTTACCTTAGCAGGTATTGCCTTTACTCCAGACTTGAAGTTATCCCATTTCTTTTTCTTTTCAGCTTCCGCCGCTTTCTGTTCAGGCGTCTTAGCATTCTCGACGCTTTGGTCGTACTGCTTTTTCCATTCCTGGTATTCTTCCACTGTGCCGAATCCAAGAAGTTTTGCATCCCGTGCATCTTTACCTGCTTGGGACCTGAAAAGATTGGTGAATTTCTGTCCGAGAGTTTTATTCTCGAACTCGTTGAGCCTGTCTGCGTCAACACCTAAGTCGGCTGCACGCTGCATACGGCGTTCCTGCATTTCCGAATATTTGGCTTTCGCTTCATCCGATGCAGTAAAATTGTATATAACTCCAACCAGCCAATCCATAGGAACAAGACCTAACAGAAGCTGGTTATTCAATGTATTTGCAAGACCGGATGCAAGACGCATACCCATGGTAACTGTTTCACCCTTTGGTATTTTAAACCATCTTGCAGCATCTGCCATGCCGGCACCGAAGTCGGCAGCAGCCATTACGGCTATCGCAATGCCTCCGGTAAGAAACCCGAGAACCTTGGAAGCTCCCTGTTTCAGTCCCTGCGTTACAGCAGATTTACCGATTTGTGCACCTATACGTTTCGGAAGTTCTTTCATCATGGTCGTAGCAAGCTTCGGTCCAAGCTTCGACTTGATTGCCGGTATCTCAAGAATTTTACCAATCATGGCAGTAAGTTTTTTGGCAATACCACCGGCTCCTTTTGCAGCCGCCTGCGCGCCTTTCTTTAAAAGACCACCGCCTGGAGTAAGTTTAAGAGCACTAGACGCCATTTTCTTGACACCTTTTACTGCAATCTTACCGCCGCCTTTTATCATTTTGACAGCGTTTTTTGCATTCAAAGGACCTGCTGCACCGACTCCAAGAAACCGTCCCATCTTGAATCGATCCCCTGCCGCTTTAAGTCCGGTTTTCTTTTCACCAGTATATCTATCGTAATTTGAATCGCCGAGGCTGTCAATTCCGGTAGCATCCGCTATACCTCCGACAGCTCCTTCCTGTTTAAATACTTCAAGATTTCTTCCTGCTCTGTTTGCAAGACCTAAAAACCCTGCCATGCCTGGAAGAGCAACAAGTGCTCCAAAAGCAGTCATAAGACCGCCTCCAAGCAATCCGAAGAATCCACCGAATTTGTCTTTCAACCATCCGAAGAATCCACCGTCTTTTGCATCGGTTTTAACTGTAATTTCCTCTGGCTTCTTGCCCTTGAAATAAGCAAGTAATGCGGCAAGTCCTGTAGCTACTTTACCCATATCGCCTTTTCGAGCGTCTGCACGAATGTCGGCTAACGAGCCTTCGCGCTGTCCAGTTTCTTCATCAACACCGTTACCTTCAAGTGCACCATTCGATATACCGACATCGGAAGGCCCACCCTGGCCTTTCTTGGCCATAAGTTCAGCTCTTTTAGCTTCCCGGTGTTTAGCTTCTTCTTCTTTACGTTCTATGTCTTTCTGCTCGACAGATTTGCGTTGTCTGCGGCCTTTCGGTGTTTTACCGTCAACTACATATTCGGTGATATCGCTGATATCTTGTGCTTGTTTGGTTTCACGCTCGATGCGTTCCTTACCTTCGTTTTCTTTCTGCCTGTCCATTTCTGCTTTGAGCTGCTTTGCCATATCGTCTTGCTGACGGTACATGCGCTGCTCTTTCGTCATGGCAGCATATTCTTCATCCTGGGTAAGTTTAAGAGCATCTGGTAACGGTTCACCAGGATGGGTCCGTTTCCACTTCTCCGCCTCTTTTATTTTCTTGGCGTTTTTACCCTGTTGGACTTTAGCATTCTTCTTGTCTTGCTTATAGTCATATTTATCGTCATCGAGTTCTTTCTTTAATGCTGCCTGTTGAGCTTTAAACCCTTTAAACTTTTCTTCCAGTTCCGGGGTCTTTGCCCTTGACCAGTCTATTCCTTCTGTACCCCATTTCGAGATATTCTCGAGATTCTGGTCATGTTTGGCTTGTTCTGCATCCTGTTTGGCATCGTACTTCTTTTCCCATTTATCATAGTCGCCTTGTGAAATCTTGCCTTGGGACAGAAGCTTACGCATGTTTCTTCCGGAAGACCATTTGGCTATACTCATAGGAGCGGATACAATATTGGCTCCGGCCATCATTATACCGTTAAGAAGTCCGCCGCGTTTGGAATAATCTATTGGACCCTTGCCTTTCTTGGCACGTTTAAGATTTTTCTTGGCCCATTTTGCACTGGCTTTTGCAGCCTTCATTCTTGATTTCTTCTGGAAACGTTTAGCAGCATTCTTGATTCCAATACTGAAATCTCTGGCCCACCATTTCATGCGTTGACCTAATGCTTCTCCTACCTGCTGTGCTGGTATGATAAGTTTGCTTGCAATCTTGTGGCGGACATTTTCAAGAATTCTGAATGCAGGAGCAAATACCTGCTTTAAAAATCCTATCTGTCCGGTTTCTTTATTTCCAAGAAGGAATTTCATTGTCCCATCCATAACGGATTTGACATTTCCCATAATCTTACCAAGAAGACCCTGTTTCTTGAGATTCTTGTCTTCTTTACTGCCGAAGATTCCGACATTGAGCTTGTCCATGATTCCGCTCATCCACACTTTGGCGGTGTCGAGCAGACCGAGTTTCCCCTGCATTGCAAGAGCAAGCCCCTGTTTTGTGCTTTTTCCAACAGCGTCCTTTCCCATACCAGAATCAAGCGCATCCGGTTTGGTTCCATCTACCTGCTTCTGTTCACCGGCAGACAAAGTTCCACCAAGAGTATTGCGAACACCTTCGACTATTGCGTCTCCGGTTGATTTCACTTTACTTCCAGCGGCACCGGCCATTTCTTTGGCCTTTTCAACGCCATCGAGAATTTTGTTTTTACCTGACTGGAAAAATGCATTTCTGGATTCTTCATCCTTCATAGTATTTATGAAGTCTTCGACATCCTTGAATTGTTTGGAATTCTTTATTTCTTCTACTTTGGAGTCTTTAACCGCTTTGACGTATTCTTCAAGTTCTTTACGTCCTTCAGGGCTTTTGATTTTTTCCACAAGCTGGTTTACGGTATATGAACCGAGTTTGGCAGCTGCGAATTTTTCCTTAAGTCCATCGAGTCCTGAATGGATATCGCCCATTATGCGACTGCGGCCTTCTTTACTCTGGATATTGTCCTTGATATAAGAAGCTCCGCTTTTGATTCCTTTTACCGCATTCGAACCCATAAGCCCAGATACAGCGGCACCCATATCGACATAACCAAGACCGGTAGATTTTTTATTTCCTTCGGCATCGGTAGTAGTTGTACTTGATAGGTTGTCTATACCTTCATCAAAACGTTTTAATCCGGCGTCAATCTTGGTTTTCACATTGAATAGTCCTTTGCCTATTCTGGAATTCCTAACGGTGTCTACAAGTTTCTTGGCTCTACTTCCACCGGGTATCTTGCTCAATATATCGTCAAGACCACCCGATCCATTGAATGTGGTTCCAAGCTGCTCAAGCTTGCTCTTTCTTCGGAATTCAAACTCCTGAAGTTTTGCTTCAGCTTCGCGTGATTCAATATCTTCTACAAGAGATTCATAATCCTTGGCTGCCTTGGCAGCATTTTCTTCAGTCTGTTTAGTATCCCTTATCGCATTTCGTCTTGCTATTTTCGCACCTATAAGGTGCCGCGGAGGACGAGTTACAGGTTCCAACCCCATTCTCGGGAATACAACGATACCGTCAAGAAGAAGATTGTATAGCTGCTGCATTGGGGACTGTCCACCAATGCCACCCGAAGTACCGGGACGAGCATGAGAAGCATCTCCATTAGCAGACTGTACTTGTTGCAGTTTCTTTATTTCAAGATCTATTGCCGAGTTTTCTTTTATAAACTTCAAGTTTTGCTGGCGTCCTCTTAAATCGATACCACCATTAGAACCATCAAGTTTGCTCATATCATGCCGCTGACGTTTCAAATCTTTTATCTTGGACTCTATAATGGAAGCGCCAAGAGTCGAACCTGTACCGTCTTCAAGCATCTTGATTGACATATTGCCAAGTTCTTGATTACGTGCCGCTCTTGCCTTAACGAGATTTATATTGAAATTACGTTTTACATCGGCCGGCATATTATCCCATGCCGATTGCCACAACGATATTGAATCCGCGTTCTTTACATCTCCGAAGAATTTATCAAGTTCACTTTGAGTATTTATGCTCGGATTGTAATTAACACCGCTTGTCATTATATTTTGTATGATGCTGTCAAAATCTGCTTTCGTGCTGTCGCTGCCTGATTTACCGACAGTTTTCAACATGGTGCCTTTCGTAGACGACATCGCACCCATACCAGCGTTTTTAATCTGTGAATTAAGACGTGCCTGCATGGATTTTTCAGTAGTAAACTGTCCGGTATCGTAATCAAAGTGTCGCTTGTCGCTACCAGATAGAATCGATTCAATGCTCGCAAGATATCCTGGTATAATTTCGATGATGGCCTGACGTGCACGCATATCAAATCCGACACGTTTGTTTTCAGTCCTCAACGACACGGTCGATTTGGAACCGGTGTCTATATCCAGAAATTCAGCAATGGAATTAAGCATTCCGTTATTGCTTTTCTTCATCTTGTCATAGAGATCTATCATGGTGGAAGGAACCAGAGAACTCATTTTGTCCCCGATTCCCATTATCTGCTTTTTGAACGGCATCGTTGCAAGCCCGCCAAGCAATTTTCCTACACTCTGCCCGAAGTTGACGTTTCCACCACCCATAAGCAACATAGGAAGCATTCCACCCATATCGGCAATCATGTCAAGACCAAGTGCGGAACTCTGTTCTTTTGCTTTGCCTTTGACGTGTTTATACATTGCTCCGAAATTTGCTCCACCATAAGATGTAGTAAAATCGAGCATATTTTTCTTTCTGTCCCGGCCTATCATTGCACCGAACATCTGACGTATCGGAGAACCGCCGCCTTCATGTCCATTGGCATCACGAAGCAGCGCTATAACGTCGGTAAGCTGCGCAGTTTGTTTATCGGCGTGCTCGCCGAGTTTCTTCATATATGGCCCGACAATCTCGGCATTGAATTTTTGCTGAAGAGCAATATTGGCATTAAGCTGATGAAATGCATTCATCATTTGAAGGTGACGTCTGTTATCAAGTAAGACTTGCTGTTTGAATATTTTAGCTTCCTGTGCAAGAATTCTTGATCCTATTTCGGTCATTATTGCTTGCTGCACAGGATCCCCTGGTTTTGTAGGAGGAATTATCACATTGATTGGAGGGGGTGTTCCACCTCCTGGAGGTAACTGATTTCCACCTGCTCCACCGCTACCGTCATCCATGAACATGTCATGCGTATAATGGTCGCCAAGATCCGATGAAGATGTTGGTTTACTGGTAGATTTGCCTGCTGAAACCCCGCCTGAACTGCCTCCACCAAAATCATCCATTCCGGCATCGAAATCAAATGAAGCAGCTGCTTCAGGATCTATCTTGTAAGCAAGATTTTTCTTTGCTTCGTTAAATCCGGCTTCGGCTGTTCTTACCGCATCTATAATTCCTTTGGACTGCTTTATTGCTTGTAATGTCTTCTTTGCATCCGATACTATTCCGCCACCGAAATCACCTAATTTATTAAGACCGGTTTTGACAGTATATATATCCTGACGGATTTCTTCTGTCATATCTTTGGCGGATTCTTTCATATCTTCTACTATAGGCGCATATTGTCCTATCTTCTTTATCGAACCTGTCAAAAAGCCGGCCGAAATATCCTTAAAAAAGGTTATACCTTTATTTTTTTTAGGAAGATCTCCAAAACTAGAGTCATCCATATCAAAATTATCGAAATCGAAATCTTTAGAAGCCACAATAAAACCTCCAGTTTTATAAGATTAAATGTTTGTTTTACCATATAAATTACTCGTAACATCGCATTTGGAGCGTTTAAAATGGTGGATATAAATGATGCAAAGGTGTATATATTAAGATTTCCTAATGGAAAGATATACATAGGTTCTACAACTCAGAAATCTGTTGAAGATAGATGGATGAAAGGCTGTGGTTATTGGGAAAATAAACAGATGTATTCCGATATAGTTTTATATGGATGGAATAATATAAATAAAGAAGTTGTGCTATCTGGAGTCAATATACTTGAAGCACATAAATTAGAAGAAAAACTCATATCGGAATATAATTCTATCGACCCAAATATAGGTTATAATAGAACAAAATTAGCTATCGGATGCCATCAGCATTCTAAAGAGACATTAGAAAAAATGTCTAAAAATAGGAAAGGTAAAGGTCTTTTATCAGATGAACAAAAACGAATAAATAGAGATAGATTAATGGAATATGCTAAATTACATCCAGGGTTTAATATACCTAAATGGAGCGATGAAAGAAAACTCGAACAGTCAAAACGAATGATTGGAAATAAGTATAATGATGGTCGGACAGATCTTCAAAGTGACGAGAATAGAAATAAACACAGAAAAATAATGAACGACAGGTATAAAAATAACCCAGAATATCTCGAAAGTATGAGAAATCATTTACGAAATATCACGTCTAGCGATAAGTTTAAAAAAGAATGCTCTATTAGAATGCGAAATTTTGCTAGAAAAATAAACCAATACGACATATATTGGAATTTTATCAGGGAATGGGATTCATGTCTACATGCAGCAGACGAGTTAAATTTAAATAATAGATCCATTTCGGCGGCGTGCAATAATCCAAATATAGTATACGCGAATTGCCATTGGAAATTTATAACAGATCATAGTCCATATTCTAATAAATTTAGAAATGCTGATAAAGTGTATAAACTGAATGAAAAGAACGATATAATTGCAGAATACCCATCTATATCCGATGCGGCATTGCAAAACGACATGATTAGTTCACATATGATGTACTATCTTAAAAATAATCATATTAGAAAAAGTCAATATCAATACGTTAAAGAAAGAGACATTATAGTATCTATAATACCAGAATCGGAATTTTATGAAAAATTCGGAAATATAGACAAGTCTATAAAAGAAGATGATTCTTTTATAGAATATTATATGGAATTATGCGCTAAAAACATCATTAAGTAATTTCATTGTTTTCGATTCAGAATCGCTGTATTCCAGGCAAAAAAAACAATTTCTTAACCTTAATTATTTAGAGGAGAATAAAAATGGCGACTATAACGTTCGAGCAGTTAATGCAAGACACTGACTGCGAAGATACAGATTTCGATAGTATCGATTTTTCGATAGAAAGCACTGAAACGGTTCTCGAAATGGCCGAGCTCGTAAATGAGTATGAAAAGGCTGCAACGATCAACGATGTGAAAAACGGTCTCAATGTCAATACTGAAGATATGAAAGAATTTCTCAAAAAAACAGGAGAAGTTTTCAAGAAAATATTCTTTGGTCTGATTACGATACTTCAGAAAATATTTACGTTCATTGGGTGGATTATACTGATGCCTTTCGCGTGGTTCAAAAAACTTTTCAAGACTGGGAATGTCAAAGGATTCATGAAAGAATGGACAGATATATTGAAAAAACAGTTTGCCGAACTCGACGATCTATATCTGTATACAACGGATTATGAAAAATGGAGTGCGAAAGAACAGTCAAAATGGGAAGAATACTCAAGAGCGTGGAAAGAAGACTTTAATCGCGATTGGGATGCCTGGAGTAACGCATTCAAGAATTCGTTCCACGGACAGTTTGATGAAAACTGGTGGAAAGAATTTTTTAACCAGCAAGGCGGAAATAGCTATGGTTCCGCTGAGTCAGATAGAAAAGCCGAAAATGAATTTCAGGCAGATGCCGCAACCGGAAAAGACGCGCATATCTCCGAAGCACAGGCACAAAAAGTAAGCGCGGTCATTGTATCAGAAAATATATCCGGGCTGTTTGAATTCGCCGCCAATATAGACAAATATGAGCGCGAAGCCAATGATACCGATAGATTCTGCAAGAAAATGATGCAGAAAATAGCACAGACGAGAGAAGTTTTATCCGGTAACGGTGAAAAAAAACTTGATAATTTGACTCCGGAAATACGGAGCATCATGCTCGATGGTATCAAAGTTTTAAGAAATCGGGTAGCAAAATTTTCAAGCGATGCAAAAACTATCTCGAAATACCGCCAGCTTATGATTCATGATCTTAAAACTATAGAAGACAAGATCAAAGGCATTAAAGGGACTAAAACCGAAAGCGTAAATTTCGAAGAAACTTACGCCGAGTTTATCCGTGAATATGAATATCGTCCTGCGGCATAATATATAAGAGTCCCGGGCATTGCCCGGGACCTTGATTTTATTCTTTTCCAGCTTCTCCGTCAGAGAATTTTTTTGCAAACCCGGAATCGAGTTTCTTTCGCATTTCGTGAAGAATTCCGGCATGATTTTCTTCGTCTCCTATGATCTCTTTCAGTTTTTCAACCAATTTCGGTTCAATATCCGATATATCAAAACCGGATAACTTGAAACTCTCTATAATGATTTGATATGAATTTCTTGCGGCTATTTCTTCCTGATGTGCTCCGTCAAGTGCAATACATAATTCTTCGACTGTTTTATACGGTTTTATTTTACCGGCAAGACCGACCGTTTCGATCATCGCCTCAAAATTTATAACACTCATTTTTCCTCCTATATATTGAATTTTAACAATCCAAAAATAAATCGATGTATATATTATAACGTTGTTAATGGGGGTATACATGTGGCAGAATAATTCACTGCATAACGTAATTAACATACTCGGATACGGAAATTTCGAGAAAATAAAATATCTTACTTATAGAGTGTATGCAGATAAAATATCAAATGATCTGGAATGCGTATATAAACCGAACAGACGTTATATACTTCCAAATATAATAATAAGTCCATATATGTATTCGGATAAAGATGGACTTATACATCCTATAGAATATACCGGTTCTACAAGAGACCCGATACTGAGAATAAACAGAAATATGCTTGACAGATTCATATATTGCGGCAGCTCGATAATGACCATGCAGGAGTATATAAAATCATTTATGTCTGTTGCAAGAAATGGAACCCCAGATGAATCTGGATCGATAGTGTATTTTCTCGTATTTACGTTTATATATTCGTTGCTGAAAACTGGCGGAAGGATCGATGCCGAATATCACCAGCTTATGCGCGATACTATAGACACATGGATTGAACGATTCTTATTCAATGTAATGGATATACTAGAATATGAATTCGGTAATTCGTCGTTTGAACAAAAAGACTTCCAAACACTGTTGATAGACGGAATAGACATGTTTGCGGTAGACCCAATATATACATATGGAACTTTCGGAGATCCAAAGTTCATAGAGCTGAAAGACTGTTTTCTTGTAGATGTAGCAGCAGAAATAATAGAAAACGAAGATCAGTTCGGATATTCCGATAAATCTGGTCTTCCATTATTGTATAAAAATGGATATGGAGGATGATATGAGTCAAAGTTATGAAGAAAGACTCATTGGAGAATTCGATGAAGAAATATATGATACTTATGGGCTTCTGTTTGAACGATATGGCAATAAAGATACTATACGGAAAACAGTCAAAATACTTAATCCTTTTTCTGAAGAAATAGACGAAGAATTAATCGACCATCCCGTAGTATCTATACACCATAATTTTCTTGACAGAATTGCTGTTCGAAATAATTATGATAAAGTTGTAGAATTTATAGGAAAGGACTTCATGACAAAAACCGGTACTTTAAGCGGTGGGTCGTCTGTGTTATTTTTCGCATCCATAATAAAATTATGGATAGCGGCCATGCATCCAGAAAAAGCAGATGTTGCAAAATGGCTTACTGGATACCAGAAAATAATATCTTCGTGGATATGCGATACCATATACATGAATATATCAAGAAATCCGAGGAATATATATTATGTAATCGATGTATGGGAAACCATAGAAAAAAACGTGCTATATCCGTTGAGATTTTTCTCCAGTTTTCAGCTAGCGGAAAATCTGGAAATACTCGGTATTGCAGACGGCGGAAATATAGAAGACGAGGAAGACAACGATGTCGAGTGCACCTAAATATATTGAGTACGTCGGAGATGAAGAAGCATGGTTTATTTATGACATATTCAGACAGCAAGTAGAGGGATATATCAATGCGAGAATATCTAAATATATGCCTGAAGCGACTCCATATGGCAGCATTCCGAATATGTCTGGAAACTATATAGATAACCCGTTTGCAGATCTATCTTCGATGTTTGGAGACTATGAAACCGTATATGCTACCAAGATCTCCAAAATATCCATATTCGAATTAAGAAAAATAATACACAGAAGAAATTATTCGGATGGAATAGCCATGTTTCTTGAAAGATTCGAACAGGAAATTCCGATGCAGACAATTTCGACCATGTGTGCTGAACTATTCTACCTGCATATACTTCTTATATTTACTGAAATGGAAGCACAATATAACTCAGGATTGCTGGCATTTGTATCCAGTAAAATTCTTGAAGGAAGCCTTAATGTGGTAAGGTTAATAGTCGAAGATGTCGGATATGATCCGTCTGAACGCGAAGAATATGGATCTGGCAGACTGTCTGCATACGAAATATATGTATTTGACAATATATTGCTTCCGATGCGAAAACTTGGCAACTATTACCTTAAAGATTACGAGGGGGAATAATGAACGAAAATTTGCCTCCGGCAATACAATCATATATTGAAAAAACGTCATCAATAATATATGCGGCTATAGACGAGAAAGTAATACTCGATGTTACCGGCTGGTTCGTATCAAACGAAGCATGTATTATAAATCCGTATGAAGACGGAAACCATAATCCTATTAATTACATGCGGACATCTGTTCTCGACAGATATACTTGCATGAATCATGGCGCATTCTATGCAGCGTATAATCATGTACTTAAAAACACCGAATATACGGATATGCAGGCATTATATTTTACACTATTTATATGCCAGTGGATGAGCTCGATGACAAGTGTAATGGAAAGATCTGCTCGATGTATTCCTGAAAAAACTTCGATGTTGATAATGGAAGCCAAACAGATAATACACGATGTAGTGACAAATATAATAGTTAATACACCAGGAAACACGTTCCAGTCACATAAATCGATGGAATCGTATTTCGAACGGATATTTATACAGATAGACAATACGATAATGTCTCCTCTTGTGGCAGGTACCCACCACAAGATATATCTTGAGATGGGAGAAGTGTCGATGTACGAGCGATGTATCGAGAATCTGTGTAAACTGTATCATATGCATCCTGCGGCATTAATGAATAAGAATGGAGCAAGTATTGAATACGACTCGCTTGCGGATGTTCCTTCCGTCGTACATGCACCATGATTGGGGTATGTCATTGGACGAAGAGATGTGGGGGTTGATACTTCAGACAGTCACGGAAAGGGTATACCGTGACTTGTGCAACTTATTCAATTCAAATAACTATGCCGTAGACGGATTAAGAAATCCGTATCTTCCGAAAGGATTCAGGTCCAAGATAGCAAAGATGTCTAAATCAGATTTCGAACGATTTAAGGCAAGGAAAAATTTCATGCAGGCATTCGGCCAAATAGTAGTCGAATCAGATAAAAATCTTGAAATAAGTGCCGGAATTCCGACGTATGACAGATTCATGGCAAGAGCACTGTATTCACATGCGTTATTTATATGGATTAAAAATAATGCGCATATAACAAAAGACAGCGTGGATCGCATGATGTTTTTCACACACTGGTGCAAGTATTTTATAACGGCCGCAATACACGATAGACTTGGGAAAGAAATATCTCAAAAAGAGTTAGGAGATCATGCATGCGGTGTTAATCTTATTCCACTATGTGAGCACTTAAGTGCGGAAGACATAGCATATAATATCGTCGAACAAGACTTGGTTAATCCGATGTATTATATCGAAATATGAAGGCGGCTTTTAGCCGCCTTTTATTTTTTTTGTATATAAATACGGTATTCAGATATATATTATTAATGCGGAGGTTCCATGAATACAGATTATGTGGATAAAGAAGTCTATTACAGACTTCTCGGAAATTCCGCTGACGACAGAAAGCGGAACAGGAATATGCGTGAATTTTACCATCCCGGTATATTTACTGTAATGAAGCGCGTCTTGTCGTACATTATCGTATTCGCAGCCGGGTTTTTAGCCGGGGTTGCGTATTTAACGTGGCGTGTGATGTATTAGAATTCACATGCCAAGAAAACCGTCGGGAGACGGTTTTTTATCTAAAATCGCTGATTTTCAGACTTTGAATACACAAAAACAATGATTTAGCTCTTTTTAATTGGAGGCTTGTGTGGCATACCAGTCGCAAAGAAAACAAAAAATAGCCATTCCCATTACGATACAGTCTCTTGAAAGCTGCCTCCAATATCTTATCAGCGTAAAAGCAGTAAGCAGGAAGTTTTTAAGGAACATCGAGAAACTACTCGATGCCATAGACAGGAGACCGTATGAACGTGATGACTATCAGATATTTGTCCTTAACGCAATAGACTTTGTAACCGGCCTGCGGGAACAAGGTTCGAATAATCTTAATTATATCAAGCAGGCAATGGAACAGTCGGACTTACCTTCCGAGCTTGTATATCACTTATACTCGAATCTCGAGATAAATATTCACGATATGTCAAAAGAAGAATACGACCATCTGTCCGGTGTCATATCGATGTATGTGGATTATGTAAGCGTATTTGAATCCAGACCTGCAATAATGGAAGCATATGATGAACTGATGAATCCTCCTACCGGAAAACCGAGCGTGGACACCATAAAGACAATACGCGAATTATTTGAGAAAACGCTGTCCAATATCAGGATCGCCGATATATCAAGAGACGATGAACAAAGTGTGGCTATAGATTTCCAGAATCCGGAAAAAAGCAAAAATGATATATATGCACTTCATGAAGAATTGACAGATCCTTCAAATATATTTGTAACAGGTATAAAGGAACTTAACAGGTTTCTTAATGGCGGATTTGAACGCAAGCGAATGTATATATTCTATGGGCCTACCAATAACTACAAGTCAATCATGCTGCTTAACTGCTGTTTATGGATTCTCAAGTATAATTCACAGATGAAACCGAAATTTCCGAACAAAAAACTTGCGGTAGTATTGGTTACTCTTGAGAACTCGAAAAATGAAACTATGGACAGAATGCATTCTCTGGAGACATCTGGAAATGTGGATGCTACGCAGTTATCCGATGATGTATATTACAGTCAGTGGGAAGACATACTGCATCGCATAAATTCCAATTTCGAGTTTCATATCGTATACAAGAATTCCATAAATACGACCACAGAAGATATCAAGGCAACTATTGAAGAAATAGAAGAAGATAATAATCTTGAAGTTGCGGCAGTTATAGTAGACCATCTTGGAAATATCAAGAAGCTCGATAAAAGTGTGGATGACAGAAAAGGTCTTATAAATTCCGCATATGAACTGTCCCATTGGGGTAAGATGTCAGATAGAGCAGTAATCACTGCAATGCATACAAACTCCGATTTTGACAGCAAGCTTGCAGAATATAGGGATGCAGGAAAGACAAATCTTGTAAGATATATGGGTGGACATACTATATCTGAAGCAAAGTATATCGAGAAAGCGGTAGACCAGTCCATATTCATACTCAAGGAACAGTCCAATGTAGACGGAGAAATGTATCTTGGATTCAAGTATGACAAGATGAGAAAGAAACGTTCACAGGGGTCCAATATATTTTATCACAGACTATATAACGGAATATGTCTTCTGGACGATGAATTTACAACAGGAAGCTATTCAATTCCGTGCATGCCAGGGACGGAAACTGGTTTACAGCAGCGTCAAATGGCAATGCAATACGGAACTCAAAAAACCGGTGAAACAATGCCGTATACTACACCTTTTGCAGGAAGTCCGCAGCAAAGTTCACAAGGACAATGGCAGCCAGGAAGATATCAACCGGTCCAGGTTGCAATTAACCAGGGAACAGGTTTCACTCTTGGAACTCAGCCGGAAGAACTCGAAGTCAACGAGCACGGGGTCGATGATTTCGAAGAAATACTCGATACCGCAATCGAAGATATTATGGCTGGAAGTGAAGAAGAGGAATTTACCGAAAATGATTTCTCTGTCGAAGAAGATACAATAGTGGAGGAAATAGCAAATGCCGAATCCCAATCTTGACAATTCAAAAAAGTTTTCGTTTATAGAGGCGGTTCTTGCAACCGTTGTCATAACCGAGAAGACAAGATTCACTGACTGGAACACATTCCAGTTTATTCGTGCAATTAAGGAAGAATGGCCGTTTGTGCTGTTTACTGGAAGAACGTTCCGTGGAGATGCATACAATGCAGATAATTTCAAGGAATTTATCGATAAATTCGAAAAACAGTTTTTTGCGGTTCAACTGGAAACTCGAGATCCAAAATATCCTGGTCTTACAACAGGCAAGTTTCTGAAACCGTTTTCTGTCGATCTGGACAGCAAGCCGACATATTTGAAATCGAACAAATTGTATCGGGTTGACGGACTTAACCCGAAGTTGTACGATGACGATATGAGAACAAGATACGTTGAACCGCTGATTTTATCGAGGGTCCATCTCGTTCCAGAGAAACTCGTTTCTATAGGAAGCAATATACTTTTTCCATAATAATACTCTGGGGCCAATGGCCCCAGATATAGTTTATTTTTTCTTTCTCATTTCAACGACTTTCTTTAGTCGTTCAATTATTTCTTTCGGGTCCTGCTCTTTATCGTCGATTCCATCGCCGTCAATATCGGATTCGTTTGAAACCATCCCGTCTTTTACAAGAATTGCTTTAAGCCGTTCTATAACAGCGACAGGATCCTCGGTTGAATCACTTACACCGTTTCCATCAAGGTCGTCTTCTTCGGCTAATGCAGTGCATGCTTTGATTGCCTTGTTTCCTGCAACAAAACAGAGCAATGCGCCGCCAAATGCCGATGCTAGTGGCTCCAGCTGTAAATCGACGTCGAATATCATGTTAAGAAGCAACGATATTACAAATACCCAGAACGATTCCCATACAATTACTTTCAGTCGTTCTGGATGTCCGAGTTCCGGATTATTATATGAACCCTCTCTGCTTGCTATGGCAAAAGCAGCTCTATCGGCTCCTACATATATTGCACATAGAGAAGCCCAAAACCACGTTATAATTGCCATCGGAAGCCGCAGGTTTGAGTTGAATAAATTCGAAAATACACCTTCATAGCCTACCCGGTCGGACAATAGTGCAATCAGAGGAGAAGCACACTGAATCACCGCGCATAAAACCACGAAAATTCCATAAAAAACGACAAGAAAAGAATTATCTCCGAAAAATTTAAATTGCTTTGTTCCTGCTATCTTTTCCTTGTTTTTTCCAATCAGTCCAAATAAAGTCTGTGCTCCGTTTTTTGCAGTTTCCAATAAACTCGCTTTCTTTTCTTCTGTCATAATAATTCTCCTAATTTGGAAGAAGCCCTGCAGCTTCCTGATATTTCTTGCACCATGACGAGAACGGAAATCTTGTAGTTCCGGAAAAAAGAAATTTGATTCCTGGGATACCACGTATACTCGACGGAGATATACCAGTTACAGACAAATCATTCCGTTCAAACCATTTCCTCACTCGTTCGATATTTTTACATAATATTTGTGCCACAAACCCGGAACAGACTACGTTTTTCATAGTGATCTCGTCTTCTTTATATCGTTCAATATCGATCTTAAGTCTGTTTTTCAGTAACAGTTTTACACCATCTGCAGCCAGCTGGATGTAATTATATCTGTGGTTCACAGATAGTGATTCTTTCAGTGTATCCTGAATATGAACGTATTCGGTTTCCGTTACAGGAACTTTATATGTATGATAATGAACTTCCGAAGTTGGATGGAGGTTTTCTTTTGTATTATAGTTTTCCGGAACTAATGCCTGACTTGCAAATAGTCCGTCTGGTCCCCAACCCGTAATGGCATAAAATATACCGTTTGATTTAATAGCGATAGCAGCATGGTTAAATTTACTATGAGTTATACCGCCTATAGTTTCTCCAACCCATCCTTTAGTTCCACCAAGTAATATATACACGTTTTTCGGTTTTTCTTCAAGTATCGAAGTTTCGGATGTTTCTTCTGTTGAGATTCCCCCCGTTTCAGCGAGAGGATTTTCAAGATAGTTATAAAACGCTTTTTCGAGTTCATTCACTATATTTGTAGTAGAAAATAGTTGTTCCTGTAATATTGACATACCGGCCTCCATAAATTTATATCGATTATATCGTTGTTTCCAGGCAAAAAAACACTTTTATAACTACTACGCATATGGAGGAATATATGAGTATTATGCAAGCAACGTTCGAAGAAGCCTTCAACGAAGAAGACGAATTCGAAGATGTCGCAATCGAGTCATATGAATATTATGACGGAGAAGCTGGAACCGGTGTCATTCAGACAGAATCGGTTTTCAACAACAAAAACGATACCGAAGCACCAGAAACTATCAAAGGACGCGTAACCGTTCTTGGTTTAGGATTCAAGGTAAAATTCATCGACGGGTCTGAGTGTGCTGCCGACGCAGGAAGCATCTTCAAATCTCCTTTCGTCAAGGCGCAAATCAAAAAATTCAATGATTATTACATTGGAAAGAAAGGATATCGCGCCGCCACACAGAAGGACATCGGTAAAATCAAGCTGGACGGAGCACAATTATTCAGAAAAATCTTTTCTATCAACCTCAAAAGAAAAGTTGATTTCAAAATGATTGACGGAACCTGTCTTTACGGTTTATTTTCATGGGCAATTAAAGGATATACAGAAAAATTAACCGGTAGAAAAAACAGCGAAGGTGGAATAGACCAAGCATTATTGCAAGGCATCATTGCTTCTTTTACCGGAGGCATGTCAAATATAGGTCTTGGAATACAAGGATCCAACAATTCTATCCTGTCGGCGCCATACTGCATAGTTTACATTAAACCGGCAGATCAGGATCCCAGTGGTAGAGAGAGAGTATTTGTCAGACGGTTGCTTGTCATTGGGTATTGGTCAAAGAAAATATCCAAAATGCAGGCAAATTATGGCTCTGGTGGTAAAGATATCGGAACTCTTAGAAATTAACAAATATCTGGGGCCATTGGCCCCAGATATATTTTATTTAAGTTCGTTTTTGGCATATTTAGTATACAAATCTCGTATCTTTTCTTTAAGTCCATATACGAGCTTATTACCATATAACGCCGCCAGTATGGATGAAACCATACGCGCGTTAACGGATATCGGACTGAGCAGAGCGTCTATTTTATCTTCGTTTTTACCAACCGGATACGGTTGTTTTGTTTCTGGAAGAACGCGTTGAACTATACTCTTCATCGATGCGTAAAAGCATACTTTATCCCCTGAGGTTATTGAGTCGGTGTATCGCACATATATTTCAACTAATATATTTCCAACCGGGCAATATTCCCCATTTACCTTATCCCCACTGGATGGTCTAGATATTCCAACGTAATCGTCTCCAATTGCGTCGATTGGTTTCGCGTCAAATTTAGATATCAGCCTGTTTCGTTTCTGGATTCTCGCATTATATGCCGTCACTAGACCTTTTACAGTTTCTGACATGTCTTCTTCTTTCACAGTATAGTACACGCGAATATCGTGTACATAACCTGATACCTTGGATTTTATTCTTGTATTGATGATCTCATCCAGTTCGTCGAAGTTCGTATTATCCGCACTTCCAACCAACGTATTGATCTCGTCACTATCCAATTCATTCTGGTATGTAAATAATGAATCGCCGGTATTCACATAGTCTCCTATTTTGGATATACCGACTATCCTTGACTTTGCACCAAACATGGCCGTTTTCTTAATAACTACGTCCGCCGACATTCTTCCAGCCAACCGTTCCGATACAATAGAACTGTCTTCGAAAGTCATCGCAGACATAAGTATTGCGACTCGTGCCAACGTTCCAGGATTATATTGTGGGGAACCCGCGCCATTTATCGTGGAAAAATAACTCGGGTTTCTGGCCAATACGTCGTGTTTCTTGAAACTGTCTCCTTCTGAAAGATCGAACTGTTTCTTTCCTACTACATATATACCCATACCACCGTCTTTTTGTTGTCGGTCCTTTATATCTATCGATTCAACTTCCCCGTTTTTGTATTCAACGATCGCTATACCTAAATCTTTATCGACCTTAAGCACTTTACCATCGTCTTTTGCAGAAGTTATGAAATCATCTGAAACCATCCGTGGAAATACTTTCTCTACCCCGTTTCCGATAAGCAGAGGATCTGTATCCTTGGCCGCTACTATATGCTTCGATTCCTTTGCAACGAACGACAATCGTCTTGCATCATCATGATTGATTGCAAAAGGAGCAGTCAATTCTGCCAGGCTTCCGATATTTCCATAGTCTATTTCTTTTGCATCCGAATCTTCACCTGATTTCATGAAACCAAGCAAATTTGTTACCCGAGGATTCATCGAGAGGTATTTATTAATGCCTATACCAGGACCATCCGGACCAGATACCGCACATATTCCGACCATAGATTTATCATAAGCTCTGCGAGACAGTGTGTAAGCGTCTTCTACCCTGCATCCACCCGGGCCTTTGAAAGTAGCTTCTGCCTCCGATTCTACTTCGCGGATCGGATTCAATGTATCATAATCATTGAACAGCTGCGATTCGGCCATCTTCTTCAATATGTCGTTTGACTTGGATGAGAACTTTCCGTCCTTTGCATAATGATACCTGAATTGGTTATAAGACTGTACCATGGATTTATACATGAATACAGGAATCAACTCAAGTTTCCGCAAGCGCAGATTTTCTATTTTTTTCGGGTCGGATACGTGGTTATTATCAAGCAGTGAAGATGCATAAAGCATGACTTCAAGAAACTCGGTAGGCAATCCAAGTTTTTCCAGTACCATTTTGTCTGTAGGATCGAGCATGAATTGCTTGCACGCATCATATCCTTTTTCCATCTGACGGGTACCGAACATCTCGTCGCATGCAATAAGATACGGTTCTTTTGTATCAAAGTCGTCCATATCGAAGTTTTCGCACTGGATCTCGCGAGATATACCGTTAAGTATCAGCGCGTGACGGATTGGAGTGACCCCGTAATACAGAAACTTGTCCTTGAATTTTATATAGTTCTGTGAGTGTTTTTCATCGGCTTCTCCGCGTTTTTTCTCATCCCATACTTCGTATTGGAGTCCGTCTACTTTCATGGACTTAAGAAGTGCGGACAATCCGAACTCCATTCCAAGGAATAGTCCAACTGCTACTTTTCTTGAAATATATTCCATACGTGAATACATGTAACGGGACGGAGCAGACAGTTTTGCAAATCGCGATTCAAAATCAGGAATGTATGCGTATTGCGATAGCGCGTTTATTATGATTTCCGATAGTGTAAGCTTTTTGGTATCCGCGTCTTTCCCTGATTCAAGGTCCAGCTCAAGAGGAATATATTTACCATCAGGAGTTTTTACAATGCCTACTGGAAGCCTGTTTTTATCATCGACATAAGCAATATCAAGGTCTTCCATCTTGATACGAATATCTGCCTGATTGAAGAAGAAATCTATTTCATTCTTCTTGTCTTTGGACATGATCTTCATACTGTATATTTCTGAAGCAAGATCGTCGTATTCGAGGACAGTATCGAATTTTCCATTAGTAACGGATGAGTTCCCGAGCTTGTACCAGACGCCGACAGAACCATCGTTAGGAAGCTGGCGGAGCAGTTTTTTAAGTATTTCAAGCTTTGGAGAAAATGCCCTTCCGAACCGTTGTATGGTCATCTGGTTATGAGCGGTTTGAAAGCGAACTTCATACGGTTTGGTTTTGATAATTGGAATATTCACCAGCTGGTTTTTAAGCATCTTTTTTGAACCGTTCACATAGAAGAACTTGTTGTTGACGAGCTTAGGTACATTATAAGTAACGCTGTGCTTTTTTCCATATTCGTCTTCGAACTGGAAATGGTATCTCCACATCGCATTAAACGGATCTGAAATATCTTCTTTCTTCGCATGCGTTACCATGAGTTTGAGTTCAGGTGCTTCCTGGAAGAATTTTACTATGGATACTATGGTGGCATCCAGCATCTTTTCGTTATACTGTCTTGTCATATCCTGTACCGTAGAACACGATATGGATTTATTGACGTTCTTGACGGGAAATTCTTTCTGCTCTATCTGGATTCTTTCGAAATCCTCGACAATTTCTTTGAAAGATTTGCCTCCGCCTTTGTTTTTGGAAGTTCCATCGTCAAGCGTTATATTGTCGAACTTCTTTTTCAGAGCATCTACTCTGCGTTGCTGTGCAGGAGTTAATCTCGGAGTTTCTGCTTTCTCGGCGGCTTTGATTGCTTTGCCATATAAATCTTTGAATTCATCGTCTGCAGAATCAGGATCTTCTATAGCTCCTTCTATACCTTCATCGAGTTTTTCGAGTTCATCGTTAAACTTTTCGTCTTCTTCGGTTTCAGGGGCTTTGTTTACAATAACTCGCTTTGGTTTTCCTTCCGGTTTCTTTTTTGCTCCAGAGGCCTGCGGTGTAGCATCGATTGCGTAATTTAACGAAGTCAAAGCATCCCTGACCGCGGACTCTACGTTTTTCTCTTCCGGGCTCTCATCCGCCGCACTTAAAAGCTCGGTTTTTGACGATTTTTTGCCTGTCTTGGAAGAAATTGACTTTACAAGATTATCCGCAATTTCACCTTTTGAGATGAACTTGTTTTTAGTAAGTTTCGATGTAATTTTAGATACTTTTAACTCTGTATCTGAATCACCTTCTTCGACTTCATCGTCTGTATCAGGCTCTATTAAGTCTGCACCTTCTTTCATTCCTGCGATATCCGACATCGCGTAGCTGCTCATCAATTTCATGAACCGGAATAGTGCCGATCTTTTCAGCGTCATAGACGCATCTTCTTCAGCTATTGAATCTCCGTTTTCCATACGAATTTCCAATGCCTGAAGTTCATCTGCAATACCGAGAGATTCTTGTATCAATTCGGCAGTCAATGTAAAGTAAGTAAATAACCCCGTTACACCGTATACAATGAACGTACTGCCAATATAAGGAGTAAGACTTGTAGGATCGTTAAACAAGCGATAGAAAAATGCTTGTTGTATATATTGGATCCTGGTTCTCTGAAGATATTTGACGTCTACCTTGATCTTGCCGTCTATCGGTATAATATAATACCGTTTTTTGTAGTCGGAAAACCTCTCATCAGTATGCATGGAATCCAGCATTGCATTTACCTGGTTTATATAGTGCGTCTTTGTAGGAAGATTCAATTTGGACAAAGCACTGAATTTTGCAGAAGCATCGTATACAAGATTGCGTTTCTGGTATTGAGATGCCTTCAGATAATAGAAACTCATCGAAGGAAGTTTGGTTTTCACTTCATTGAATATCTCGCTCGGTTTCTGCATTATAGTAGATACAGCCCCTGTGATGGCTTTTATCCGTATACGTTTATCGGTATAGAAAGACTTCGTATATCTCATGTCGAACATCTTCGCTTTAAGAATATCGCATGTCTCGTCTACCGTATCGGCGACTACTGTTATAAGATTTCCATACCGGAGCTGTTTCGGGTTAGGTGTATCGAGAACGACAGTCTTGTTGCGATAAAGACGAAGGTTCTTGAAAGATGATAATAGCCTCATTCCGGGCCTCCTAATGTCAAATTATAGTGATGTTTTCGCTGATTTTCGGCACTTAAACCATATCAATTTTCAATTATATATTATAAAAATAATAAGACCAAGAGAGGTATAAATATGACAAACATAAAACCGTTCGACAGATCCAGTGAAGGACAAAGTCTTACAATCGACGTTAATTACATCAAAAAGTTTATGGGTGTAAACTACAAGATGCAGAAAATTTATTTAACGTTTCCACCAGATACTATTTATTCTGAGAGAATCCAATTTATCGCGGATGACTTAAACGAAATGGCTCGTTTTGATAAAACTGGATCATTCGCATATCATATAGCGAATTTAGTTAAATTGCGAGACAGAATCTTAAGGATCGATATGACCGATAAAACCAGTTATAAAACTTTAAACCAGCTCATCATCGATACCATAGAATATGCCGACCGTAAAGGTAGTTGTAAACGATGCGACCAAACTTCAATAATGAACTTTGTATCCGAGTATATCAATAATAAGTTCGATGGATTTGAGTATATATGTATCAAAAACATAGGCGATGAACTTAACTATGCGTTTACAATATCGATGTCTAAGACAGCATGTGCTCTTAGAATATTGATCCCTTTCATAATAAATGCACATAATCATCAATACAGTCTATCGAAAGCAGATATATTTGTCACTCTCGAAAGATCTATAAATAGCGCCATATTGAGTATATGTAAAGCCGAAAAAATACATATACTTAAAAAGAAACGCACTTTATTTATACCTATTACTGCCAATCCATTGATTGCAATGCTTGACGTTATTGTCAGATTTCTTCGAAAGACATACGATGAAAATATCGAACTGTCTACTTTGGCACATATCATGTTTCAGTTTACAAGCGATCCGACAAAAATCAAAAGCAACACGTATTTTTCCGAAGTTATTACGGATTATGCAGAAAGTATATCGAATAAATAGGTTGTACGACATCTTGCTTTCTGGAGATTGTCTAACTCTACAATTCGATTAACACATATATACCCATTACAGAACTCGACAAACAGAGAACTGTAAATTCGGGTCATGTTTTGGGTATATATCATTCCAGGAAGGAGAAAAGAATAAATGGAACAAATGCAAAGTTTCACCTTTGGCGCAGGGTTCGGCGACATGGGGGTGATGGACCAGATGGATCTGAGCGCACTTGATTTGACGGATACATTACTTGGATCTGCAAGAAATGAACTGTCTGCGTCACTTGGTTATGCTGAAGAAAATGCTTACGAGGCTTACCATAAAGGAGATGTCGGCGGAGGTATTTCTGATATATCTCTTACTGCTTTCGACAGCGGCCTGATTGCAGATGCCGGAATCCGTCCGTATACGCAGGACAAGAGTATCCAAGATCAGGAAACGGTATCCATGGATGAAGTTGCTGAAGTTGCAGACATGATGGTTCAGCAAAATCGCGAAAGAATCCAGAAAATGGGGAAAGAAGCAGCCGACAAGAAAACGGAAAATGATTCGGTTCCTATTACCGATTTCGTGGAAAAATATCTTGCTTCACACGACACTGTTACGAAAAATGAACTTGACATCGACTGGCTTCGGTGGAATGATTCAGCGATGTTTGAATTCAGTAAAGACGGAGTTCTCGAGATTATCGACGACGAAGATAGAATCGGTGAAGACGACGTTGAGGAAGACCATCTTGAAGAAATGGAATTCGACCAAATCATGCATGAAGCCGAAGAAGGCCTGCTTTCGGAAACACTTGCTCTTATTGGGGCTTAATACATATCAATTAAATAGTGCCGGGCTTCCGGCACTAAATATTTTTTAATTAGGAGTAGCTGTGAAAAAACTTATTGGGGTAGAGAAAACTACATTCGAATTTTCCGAGAAAGAATTTGATGAACTTGTGTATATACTCAAGATGATGGAGTATACCACAAAGAAAGAACGCACATCAAAATTTACGCTCGAAGTAAACCCGACCTGGAAAAAAGAAATTACCGAAGACAAAGGCGGAGCCTATTTTCTGGCAGCAAGCGGTAATTTCGAATATACCGATAAAAAAGGCGAAAACTTTATATCGAATGTAATTGAAATATATGCGCGTGAAATCATATGTGGCAACTATATATTCGAAGTAGTTACTACAAATGAATTTGACGGATTTGGAAACATGAAACCGTGGCCTGATTTAGCACCGTGGTCGGCCGTATTCAATACCGCTTTAATGCGAGCCATGTTTAGAACCGGCATGAGAGTCAACCCAACTATAACTCCGGCAACTGCGCGTCAAGAATTCATATTTCAGCTTCTTGGTAAATGGTACACCATATTTACATATATGGATGAAAAGAAAAAAGAAAACTGTGACTGTGAAGAAGATTGCGGAGATGACTGTCAGCATAAACAACAGGAAATAGGAACTGCTGTACGTCTTATCGGAGAAATGGAAGCGGAAAAGATACTGCAGGAACGAAAGATACCAGCAGTTCGTGTAATTGGCTGGAACGTTCTTGGACAGCTTCCAGCATTCGAAGACGGTACATTTTCGTCTATTATACCGATTCAATATAATACTCCTATTCAGACCGGAAAAATGCTTGTTTCTTCTAAAGACAGGATATGGGAGCTTATGAATGTCAAGGAAGAAGATAATGTAGAAATGTGGACATTCATTGAATCCGGGAAAGTATGTCCCATATTGGGTATACAGGCAAACATGAATGAATCCATCGAGGCTTCTCTTGGAATTATCGGACTATTACTGCAGGAGAATAAAACCAATCCGAAATTCTCGAAGTCAAATCTGGTATTGGTATGACAGTCGATAAACTGATAGATATTGCTGCCATTGTAATAATGACGGCGGTATTCATATTATCGTATATCAGGTTATGTAAGTCGGTCGAAAGTTCTGTTACACGAAGTAGCGTGAATCTTGCACACGTTATAATGTATCACCAGTTACTTGGAACTTTATCGATGTCACTGGAATTATGGATAAATAATGCTATCTCTAATGATCCGTTATCTGGACTTGCTAATTATCCGGATGTAAAACGTTCTACCATTGCAATACTTCGAAAAAATATATCTACCGTTCAAAAGCTTGTAGATTCAGGGGAAATTAAAGAAGCAGTAAATTATTGTGACTCAAACTATCCGTTGCAGTCTGCTATGATTATTGAGTGCTGTAAAAGAGCGATAACCATGAAAGTAGAATTGGCCGACGATTTACTTGTTTAATATATCAACTCCATCCGGCAGTGCCGGATGGATATTATTTTTAATATATGCCTTATAAAACCGTTTTTTTTTTGCAGAGAAAACACGTATATAAACCAAATTATACAAGGAGCTTAATATGGCGAACGGTCAATTAGAATTATTGTCGGGGGGGGGGACGAATATCACTAAAAAGCGATGTCGGGAACAGTATCCATATCCCAAATAGTGAAAATACCAGATATTATAGAAAAGTTGGTACTTTTAAAAATATCGGTATTTCACAATTTCTTAATTTCTTCTTTACTGCGGATGTAAAAGGATTTCGTTCCACGTCGTCGTCCAACCAAAATGTGACGACCATATATACTGCATATTTTAAAACACACGACAACGGTAATATTAATATTAATGATATGGGCGCATTAGGTCTTAGAATAAACGGTTCTGACCTTGAAATATGGATATTTGACAATCCCAATGCTTACCAGATTTATTGGAGCATATCAAATATAACCATGGTTAATTCGAGTGCAAATTATACTCCAAATCTGTATTTAACGTGGCAACCAAACACAGATCCGTCGTGGAATAAGACAACTTCAAAACCATCTAATGGTACGTGGATCAATCTATAGATACATGCCACCCGACTACACTTTTGTCGGATATATTTTTATTATCAGGAGGATATCACATGAATATTGCACAAGTTACATTCGAGTCATTAATGGCTGAATGTGAACAGACAGAAGAAATCAATGAGTTTGATTTTTGTACAGAAAGCATAGATTCTAGTTTTTCTTATGTGGATAACTTGAATGAAATGAACCAACTTATCGTTCTGGAAGATACAAAAACCGAACTTGGTATAACTACAGAAGGATTGGCCGACATAGGTCGTAAAATCAAAGAAGGTACAAGAAAGTTTATAAAATTTATTAAAGACATAATTATTAAATTTATAAACTTTGTAAAAAACTTTTTCTCGAATATATTCAAGAAAAAGGTAAATAAACCCGACACATCTAACGCTACATTTACATATCCGGATGAAGCCATATTTAATGAGTTTTTAGCATCTAAAGGAATTCAACTTCTTTATTTTGATAGATATGATGAAACGAATATGAAAAATAAAGTAGATAAAATTCTCAGTTCAATAAATACGTTATTACAGAACCTTAAACAGGACAATTTCGAGTTTACTGAGAATACTATTGAAAGCGCAGAAGATATATCTGATGACATCGCAAATATCAAGCATCGTCTAGTGGTACAAAATGTACCGGAACCAATAGTTGTCAAATCATACGATGAATTTATGAGAGGCGTAGATGCTGCGGTTGAGCCGTTTGTAAGCGCCGAGCAAACGATTAATTATTGTGAGAAGCCTATTAAAGAGATATCCGATAGACAGAAAGAAATCGGTAAATTTTGCGACGATATCGATAAAGCCGTCAACGATGCCAAGGTAGCACGTGATTCGTGGATCGGGTTATCTGAAGATAAAAATTTAGTACGTTTACTTGATGCGATAAGATCAATATTTGTAGCTAATCTATATATAGTGGCCAACGCATTGAATAATTCGAATTATGTATATTCGACAAATTCAAAGTTCATAAATTTTATGAATGAATTTAATGACTATATTGCAAAAAAAAGAAATGATAAAACGCACAAATTTACGCGTTAAACAGCATTTAGAGCCGTTAATCGAAAAGGCTTTTTTTGAGATGCGGAAGCGCGCATAGCGGAAATAGAACGCGAAACGGGAAACCGTGAGCAGATAGCCGAAACAATCTGTAATTACGCCGGCAGTTACCTAGCGGGTGAAAGCAAGTCGCTGTTTTCTTTGCTCTATAAAATAATGTCAGAAGAGACGCTGGGAAAAGAGCCGTTTGTAACGGCGCGTAACCAGAACAAGTTCTACGAAAAAGACATCTGGGCAATGATTTTTGACAAGTATTCTTTTTCGGCGAATACGGAAAATCTCTATTTTGCCATCCGCAAAAAAATAAACATAAACTCGTATCTGGAAACGCTTAAACGCGAATTGCTTGTCTGGCTTGAAACTATCGAAAGTTTTTACTACGAGCAAGTAGCCGAAGTCATAAAAACATTGGCTGATTCTAATGTATAAGTCGGAAGATAAATAATATATAGGAGACAATAAAATGGCCGAAATAGTAAACCTTATATATGGGGGGGGGTTCGCATCCGGTATCATCGGATAACCTCGCCGCTGAATTAAACTCCCAGCAACAGTACATGCGGGTAACATTAACCAATACGAACTGGGGTACTATAGGTGAATCCCTTACTGTAGCAAGACCGGCTTTCAAAGAAAGGTTCGATTTAACTGGAGTTACTGATGCTCCATGGGGTAGCGGTCGCGGTATTGGAACCTTAGAAGAATGGACTTGTTTAAAAAATATGAATAATTCGCACAGAATACAGATTTGCGCTATCCAATATACACCTGATGTCTTGCACGGAACTCAGAAAATATGGATGAGACAAACGAATTCTTCAAATAGTACCTGGACCGCATGGAAAGAATTATAAAAAATAATATTACGGGGCCAGTGGCCCCGTAATTTAATTCGTTTATTTTTTATCTTTTTGAAGTTTCTTGAATTCGGACTTTATTGAAGTAAGGATTCTGCCTCTGAAGATGATAGACGGCGTTGTAGAACGTACCGTTCGTTCAGTCCCGTCATCGTCGGTATATATCTCTCCTTGTGGGTATATGGGGACTTCACCATATATGGCTTTGATCTCGCATAACCCAGGTATCTGCATTGTCCAAACAGATTTTTTCTTTTCTTCTTCCGGAACCGGTTTAATCACATCATAACAGATTCATCGGTTTTGCATAATACCAAGATCCGTCTATCTGTAGTTTTTCCTCATGACTACTTTCATGCTTTCGTACAAGATAGTCGACAAGAGTGCTGCAATCAGTTAGTTTCATCTGTTGCCTCCTAATATTATAATATATGCCTGAAATATAGGTTGTATTGAGGCAGGGTTCATGGAGAAGGTAAAACGTGTGCGTCTGTTTACAGTGCCTGCATATTCACCAAGATAATGACTAGTATAATGATTATTCGTAAATACACCTGATGCACCGACAGGTAAATCGTCTCCGATTCCAGTATGAATTTCTGTAAATATACCACTAGCCGTGCTTGTTGGGACACGGCTAGTGGATACTTAGGCGATATGTCTCGTCCATGTCAAGGTGGATACGATAATTCATGGGGTTATGCAGCCAATAATTATTTCTCCATGAACCCTGCCAAAAAAGCCTAAAATATCCCCGGCGAAGGCCGGGGATTTAGTGCGTTATATTTCAGAATCACCAGTCATGCGGGTGTAGGTACTCTTAATCTCTTCCACGTTAGGCCACGTCACATTTCCTGGCCATCCGGGAAGCTTTTGTTGAGCGTACGCAATCTGCATATACGCAAGCCGCAAAGCAGCAAATTCAGCATTGATTTCGGCAAATGCACAAATTTTATTCGTCATACAATCGTTTATCATCGTGGTTGCTTTTTCTTTATTTTTCTTTTCGGTAACTCTTGCGAGTTCTTTCTGATATGCTTCCGGATCGCCGTCTTTCAACGCTTCCAGTTTCTCTTCATCCGTCGGTTCTGGTATATCGACAAGATACTCGCCTCTATCGTCTACTTTCTTTCCTTCAGGGACAGTTTTCAACCCGGCAGTCACCTTTTCAAGGTCAGTCAATGCAAACAGCGACAGGTTTTCCATCAACCTGTATCCGGCAGGCATGCGAGTCAATCCTTCATGTACTTTCTCGCCAGGCTGCATTTCCTGAAGCTGGTCTCCTACAATTTTCATACCTTCAGGCATAGCAACGATTCCGGCGTTGATTTTTTCAACCGTTGTCATAGGCATAAATTCATCGCCTATAAGTTTCTTGCCAGCCGGTATTTTTTCATCGCCGGCTGCAACCGCTTCGGATCTCGTCATTTTTTCAAGATTTCCGGAAGCTCCGAACTTGTATTTCTTCGGCTTGGAACGCAGTTTTTCCTGCACCAATACCGAATCCGGTTTACGGTTCCAGTTCTCGTCGTAAAAATCGACCGGTGCGCCTACAATAGGCATTTCAACGTTGGAAGGAATCTCAATTCTTTCGTGATCAAAATACGGGTAATTCGGACTGAATTCCACATCAATGTCGCCTGTCTGAACCGAAGTAATAACTCCGTTATAGACAGTAATAAAAGTTTTTGTTGCCATAAAAAATTCTCCTTATAAAAATATATTGAGGCAGGGTCCATGGAGAAGTTTATGACTATCCACAGATCGTTACCGGATATAGATGCAAGTCCTTGCATAGATGAAGTGTATGAATTACTAAATACCCCTGATTTACCGAATCCATGCCAGTTAACCGCATAATATACACTTCCACTAGCCGTGCTTATTGAGGTATAGGGGTTCATGGAGAAGTTTATGTCTAATCGATATCCGCCGCCGGAACCAGCTGCACTACCATTACCGCCGCTACTGTTACAATACAATACTCCTCCTAAATTTCCTGAAGCTGAATTGGTGTCCTGTCCTATGTATACACCACCACTAGCCGTGCTTGTTGGGACACGGCTAGTGGAAGATTTTCGCTTAATTCCGATTCATGGTTAGGAGGGCCTAGTGGTGTTTTCTATAACGACGGATATGGCGATTCTGGAACATGGAACGGCAGCAGTCCATCAGACTACCATATA